>JAEEGL017148275.1_pt1 | contig 14123 bp, 11 predicted proteins | sample 9134231 | NCBI WGS metagenome assembly JAEEGL01 (sample SAMN16246548, study PRJNA631951) | gut metagenome | biome: gut microbiome; feature: rumen; material: fiber-attached | host: Bos | place: Iran: Karaj | collected 2018-10 | reverse complement strand
GCCATCAGCTCGCCGAGCGGGCTTTCCGGCAGCGGCCGATTGACCATGCCGCGGAACGGCAGGTCAAGGCCGGGGAAAAGCGTGCCGCGCCCGATCGCAGCCTGCGGTTGATAATGCGGCTCGACGCTCTCCTGCAGCGGAACATACGCGGAGGCGAGCGGCGCACGCGGCGGGAGCGAACCGCGGCGATAATCGTAGTTGGGATTGCTGTCCAAAATAGTACCTCCCGAAAAGATGGAATGTGCGTGAGCGGTTGCTCGCACCATTCTATGTCTTCGGGAGGTGTTTTGCTTTTCCTGGTTTTTCAGCGGATCATTTCCGAGAATTCCGCTTCGCTTATGACCGGGATACCCAGCTCCTGCGCTTTCGTGAGCTTGCTGCCCGCGTTCTCGCCGGCGAGGACGAAGCTCGTTTTCTTAGAGACAGAACCGGATGCTTTCCCGCCGTAACGCTCAATGATCGCGCTGGCCTCGTCGCGCGTGTAATGCGAAAGCGTACCGGTCAGCACAAAGGTCTTTCCGGCGAATCGGCTGTCGACGATGCTCTCGCGGCTCTCGAAGCTTACGCCCGCCTCGCGCAGCAGGCGGATCTGGTGCTTCGACTGCTCGAGAGAGAACCACTCGATAATAAAGCCGGCGGTGATCGCGCCGATATCCGGGATCGCGGTCAGTTCCTCCGGAGAGGCGGCCGTCAGCGCGTCGAGGTCGGGAAAATGCATCGCGAGCGTCCGCGCCGCTTTCTGCCCGACCTGCCGGATGCCGAAGGCGCACAGCAGCCGGGCCAGACCGGCCTCCCTGCTTTTATCGATCGCGGCGATCAGGTTTTGCGCGGACTTTTCGCCCATACGGTCGAGCATGGCAACAGACTGGGCCTCCAGATAATAGAGGTCGGCGAAGTTCTTGACGAGACCGCTGCCGATCAGGCTCTCGCACACGGAAATGCCGAGCCCCTCGATATCCATGGCCTCGCGCGAGGCAAAGTGCGCGAGATTGCGCAGCCGCTGCGCGGGACACTCCGGGCTGGTGCAGCGCAGCGCGGCGCCGTCCTCGTCGCGTATGACCGGAGAGCCGCACTCGGGACAGAATGCGGGCATCTTGAACGGCACGCTGTCCTCCGGCCGTTTGGAAAGGTTGACCGAAAGCACCTCGGGGATGATCTCTCCGGCTTTCTGCAGCACGACGGTGTCGCCGATACGGACGTCGAGCCGGTCGATGTTGTCCTGGTTGTGGAGCGTCGCGGCAGACACAGTCGTCCCCGCGAGCCGCACGGGCTCGACGATCACCTTCGGCGTCAGCACGCCGGTGCGGCCGACCTGCACGGCGATATCGAGAACGCGGCTCTCTTTTTTCTCGGGCGGATACTTGAAGGCGACCGCCCAGCGCGGCGCTTTTGCCGTGCTGCCGAGCATCGCTCGCTGGGAAAGGGAGTTGATCTTGATGACCGCGCCGTCCATATCGAAGGGCAGCTCTCCCCTGTTTTCGCCGAGCCATTCGATACGCTCGACGCAGTCGCGGATGTTGTCGTATACCTTGTACTGCACGACGGGAAAGCCCATGTCGCGCATCGCGTCGAGCGTCTCGGCATGCGTCCGGAAGGGTTCGCCGGAGCTGTACTGCAGATTGAAGCAGATGATATCGAGCTTGCGGGAGGCCGTGACCTTCGGGTCGAGCTGCCGCATCGAGCCGGCGGCCGCGTTGCGCGGGTTGGCCAGCAGCGCCTCGCCGCGGATCTCGCGCTCGCGGTTGAGCTCCTCAAAGACGGCCTTGGACATGTAGACCTCGCCGCGGACGATCAGGCGTTCCGGCGCGTTGTCGATGCGCAGCGGGACGGAGCGCACCGTACGCAGGTTTTCCGTTACGTCCTCGCCGGTCGTCCCGTCGCCGCGCGTCGCGCCGCGCACGAAGACGCCGTTGTCGTATTCCAGCGACATCGAAAGACCGTCGATCTTCGGCTCGACCGTGTAGCTGTGTTCCTCGTCGACAAGCGCGTCCATTCGCTCGCCGAAGGCGAAGAGCTCGTCATAGGAGAAGACGTCGGTCAGGCTCTCGAGAGGGACCTGGTGATGCACGGGCGTGAACTGCGACAGGGCCATTCCCCCGACGCGCTGGGTCGGCGAATCGGGCGTGACAAGCTCGGGATGCTTCGCCTCGAGCTGCTTGAGCCGCTGCATGAGCATATCGAAATCATAGTCGGAGATCACGGGCGCGTCATAGACGTAATAAAGCTTGCTGTGATAGTTGATCTCGCTGCGGAGCTTTTCGATCTCCTTCTGTACATCCATTCGGATCACTCCCCTTTATTCGTCGAGCATGGCGCTCAGCGCCATCATGATCCCGAGGCGGCCGGATTCGTAGGTCAGTCCGCCCTGCAGATAGACGATATACGGCTCGCGGAACGGACCGTCGGCCGAAAGCTCGATCGACGAGCCCTGGATAAAGGCGCCGGCTGCCATGATGACCGGGCAGTCGTAGCCGGGCATCTGCCAGGGTTCCGGCGTCACGTAGGAGTCGACCGGCGCGCCCGCCTGGATGCCCGCGCAGAAGCGCCTCATTTTTTCGCCGCTGCCGAGCCGTATCATCTGAATGATGTCAGAGCGCTTCTCGCCCGCTCCGGGCGAAGTTTCGTATCCGGCGCGCTCCATCATCCCGGCGCAGAAAACGGCCGTTTTAAGGGCCTGTGCGACCGTGTGCGGGGCAAGGAAGAGCCCTTGATAGAGCAGCCGGTTCACGCCGAGAGTCGAACCGCATTCGCCCCCGATGCCGGGCGTTGTCATGCGCATCGCGGCACGGTCGACGAGCTCCTTTTTCCCGGCGATATAGCCGCCCGTCGGCGCGATCCCGCCGCCGGGATTCTTGATCAGAGAGCCGGCGATGATGTCGGCGCCGACCTCTGTCGGCTCGACCGTGTCGGTGAACTCGCCGTAGCAGTTGTCGACCATGATATGCGCCGCGGGATTGACGGCGCGGACCGCATCGCAGATCGAGCCGATCTCCGCGACCGTGAGGGCGCGGCGATCCTCGTAGCCGCGGGAGCGCTGGATCAGCACCGCTTTGACCTTCGGCTCGGCCGCGGCCGCGCGGATCGCTTCGAGATCGGGAGCGCCGTCGGCGCCAAGCTCGACCTGCCGGTAACCGATCCCGTAGAACTTCAGCGAGCCGTGGCAGTCCCCGCTCGTGCCGATGGCGCAGCGCAGCGTATCGTAGGGCGCGCCTGTCGCGGCCAGCAGGACCTCGCCCGGAGCGAGCAGCGCGTACAGCGCGGCGCTGAGCGCGTGCGTGCCGTTGACAAAGCCGGTGCGGACGAGCGCCGCTTCGGTACGGAAGACCTGGGCGTAGATCTTATCCAGCGTCTCGCGGCCGAGATCGTCGTAGCCGTAGCCGGTCGTCCCGGCGAAGCAGGCTTCGGAGACACGGTTGTCCTCGAAGGCCTCCATGATCTTGCGCGTGTTCTCCCGCGCGACCGCGTCGACGCCTTCGAATACCTCCCGCGCAGCCAGCTCCACCTCTTCGGCGAGGGCAAGGACCTGCGGTTTAATGTCCGATATCTTCATCTGTAAGCTCCATGACCGTTTTCTTGAAAAATCTGCCGCGTTCGGCAAAGTTTTTGAAATGATCGAAAGCCGCGCAGGCGGGAGAGAGCAGCACGATATCGCCGCTCTCGGCCTCTCGGGCCGCGCGCAGGACCGCCTCGCGGAAGTCGTCGATCATCTCATAAACGAGTCCGCTTCCGGAATACAGGGCCGAGCCTTCGATCGCAGCGCGGATCTTTTCGGCGGTCGCACCGGTGATGAACACACGCTTGGCATAGCGGCACAGATCGTCGCCGAGCCCGTCAAAGGCGATGTGCTTATCGTAGCCGCCGACGATGATCAGCGGCTTGCGCCGCATGGCGCGCAGACCGGCGGCCGTACGCGTGGGGCTGGTGCCGATCGAATCGTTGATGAACAGCACGCCGCCGAGCTCGCGCACATGCTCCAGTCGATGCTCGACGCCGGCAAAGCTTTCGGCCACGCTGCGGCAGACCTCGTCGCTGACGAGCCCCTCGGTCGCCGCAAATGCGGCGAGATAGTTCTGCACGTTGTGCGCGCCGGGGATGCGGATCTCTTCGGCGCGGAGCACCGGGCGCGCTTTGCCTTCGCGTGCGCGATACAGCACGCCGTCAAGGCAGCAGGCGCCGTTCCGCACGGGAAGCCGGTCGGAAAACCAGCACAGTGAGGACATGGCGTTGGCCGCGTAATAGGCGGCGTGCGCGTCTCCGAGATTGAGCACGAGGCGCTCTCCCGCTGTTTGTGCGGAAAAGATCGACATCTTTGAATCGATATAGTCCTGATAATCCTTGTGCTTGTCCAGATGGTTGGGCGAGATGTTCGTCACGACCGCAACATTCGGGCGGCAGTGCATGCTGTGCAGCTGGAAGGAACTGAGCTCCAGCACGGCAAAGTCCTCCGGCTTCATCAGCGGCACGTCGCACAGCAGCGGCCGGCCGATGTTGCCGCCGAGATGAACGGTATAGCCGGCGGCTTTGAGCAGCTCGAAAATGATCGTGGTCGTCGTCGTCTTTCCGTCGCTGCCCGTCACGGCGATCGTGCGGCAGGGGCAGAGCGAGAAAAACACCTCCATCTCCGAGGTCACGACACTCCCCTTTTCCCGCGCGGCAAGCAGATGCGGGTCAAAGGGCATCAGCCCCGGCGTACGGAAGATCAGCTCCTGATCAAGCCCTTCGAGATAATCCGGGCCGAGCTGCAGCCTCGCGCCGCGGCGGAGAAGCTCCTCGCCGTCCGCGCCCATCTCTTCCGCGCTTCGCTTGTCGCAGACCGTTACATCGCAGCCGCCGTCAAGCAGCAGGCGGATCAGCGGAAGATTGCTGACGCCCGCGCCGATTACCGCGATACGCTTGTTCCGGATCGATTGCACATATTCGTTCAGTGTCAAAACCATCACCTCATAACTTCTTAATTATAAGACTTTTATGCCGCGAATACAAGTTGCTTCTTGACTTGATGATGCGTTTTGGATAGAATAAGCCGCGTGAGCAGACCGAACGACCGCGGGTGCAGGGCGAAAGCCCGCACATGAGGAAAGTCCGGGCTCCATAGGGCAAGGATAACGGGTAACGCCCGCCAGGGGTGACCCTCGGACAAGTGCAACAGAAAGATACCGCCCGGCTCCTGCCGGGTAAGGGTGGAAAGGCGGGGTAAGAGCCCACCCGCCGCATGGAGACATGTCGGTGCTGTAAACTCTATCCGGAGCAACGCCGTGGGAGAGCACACAGATCGGCCCGATCGCTCTCGGGAGGCGGCTTGAGCCTGTCGGCAACGGCAGGCCTAGACAGATGGTCGTTTAAGACAGAACCCGGCTTACAGATCTGCTCATTTCAACAAAGACCCGGACGGTCTCCCGCCCGGGTCTTTCTTTATTTCAGGACGCCTCGCGATAGAAGATCGTCCCGGCAAGCGAGGTGATCTCGATTTGAAAATCCTTTTCGACCGCCGCAGCGACGCTTTTGTCCTTCTGCGTCCTGAACTCGAGGTCTCCTCTCGCGTAGATGTTGGCCGCCCAGCCGCGGATCGCTTCCATGGAAAAGTTGTGGAACTCGCTCTCGGCGTGAAAACCGCTCTCGGCATACTGTAGCCGCTCGCTGCCGTAGCTTGCAAGCTCTTTTTTGTTTTTCGGCAGATCGGAAAAACTGTATTCATCCGACTTGTCGGGAAAGCAGATCAGAGCGAAGCCGATCGGCTTGACCTCGGCTGTCACCTTGCCGCCGCGGATCGCGAGAACGTCAAGCGTCTCCTTTGGCACGAGATAGATGCGAACATAGAGCATCGACACGCGGCCGAGGCTGTTTTTTTCCAGCTCATAATCGGTCTTGAGCTCAAAAAAATCCTGCCAGTTCTCTGCGTTGAGTTCGGCGCGCCGGAAGTCCCGATAGAAGATCTGCGGACTTGCAGAGGTATAGACGTCCCGCTCCGCGTCGTAATACAACAGCGCAAGGCCGCCCTTCTCCACGCTGCGCAGCAGATAGCGGCGGTCCGCAGTCACGAAATTGAGAATGTCGCTCTCCTCGGTCTCGTAAAGCCGGCCGACGGAGCTCTCGCCGTTGGCCGTAAAAACGGCGCCCGGAGCGATCGAAAAAGATGACAGCTCGGAACCGTCGCCGACCGCACCGTCGCCGATACAAAGCGTCCACTCGCCGATCAGCGCGTCGGGAACAAAGGGCGTCGGCTCCGGCGTTGGGACAGGCGTCGGCTCCGGCGAGGGAGTTGCCGGCGGCGCTGCTGTGCCGCCGGCTCCACAGGCGGTCAGGAGCAGCAGCAGAGCAAGGATCGGCAGCACGAGCTTTCTCATGGCCGCATACCTCCCCGGCGGGATCAAAAGACATAGGCCGGATCGGCCAGATAAGCAAAAGCGTTGAAGCGCGCGTTCTTATACGAAGGATTCATCGAACTTGCGCAGCGCAGCTCGATCCCGTTCGTCAGCGTAATGACGCGCTCCTTCGTCTCGCTCTCGTAACGCAGATCGGCGACATGGTCGGCGCGGATAAAGGTGAGCGTGCTGTTGACAGCCGTGATCTTTATCGCGCCCAATTGTTTCGCGTCGGTGAGGCAGGCCGCGCCGTAAGGCTCATAAAGCGCGCCGTGCATTTTTTTGCCGGCGCTGTAATCCAGCGCAAAATCGTCTCCCGAACGGAAGAAAACCAGACCGCGGTCGTACGCGTTGCTGTGAAAAGCGAAGAGCCGGGCGCCGGTGTCCTTTCCGTCGGCATCCGTAAGAGGACCGAGATCCACGGCCGCGCCGAAGTATTCGTCGATATCGGAAAGCCCGGGCGTGACCGTCACGATCGCCGCAGCGGCAAAGGCCTCATAATCCGCCTTCTTCATGCAGGTCATCAGATCGGGATTGTGCAGCACCGTCAGATCGTCATGTTCTTCCACGGCCAATACGATGCGGCTGCCGCCTTCAAAGCGGATCGTCTCCATATTCTGATTGAGCGTCCACTCATATTCGAAGTCGCTGATCGTGGCAGTGCCGTCTTCACGGATCTCGATGCGGTTGTTTTCCGGATCGTAGAGGTCGACCCAGGCTCCGATCATCTTTGCCTTGAGCGCCTCATAGGCCGCCTCCCGCTTGAGGACGTCGAGATTGTTGCGATAGATCGGAAGATAGTCCGCGTATTCCACCTCGGCCTTTTGCTCCTCGGTGAGCGCGTCATATGCCTCCTGCGCGGCCAGGATCGCGCCCTCGCTCTCGAGCGTGACCTCCTCTCCGAGCGCGGCGATCATGTCGTCGACGCGCCGGGCGGCCTTCAGATCCTCCACGCGGCCTGCCGCGGAGCCGACTCCGCAGGCGCAAAGAGAGAGCAGCGCACAAAATGCAAGGAGAACGGCAAGTGCTTTTTTCATTTGGATCGCCCTTTCCTGTGGATTCATCCATATTGTATATGACAGCGCCGGAAGTGTCAATCGCGCCGCGGTAAAAGCGAGCGAAAGAGCGGGGATCGCTCCCCGCTCTTTCCGGCAGACCCGACGGCTTATTCCGCGTCTTCCCAGTTGTGCCAGACGTTCTGGACGTCGTCGTTATCCTCGAACATATCGAGCATCTTCTGCATGTTCTTGATATCGTCCTCGTTCGTCAGCTTGATATAGCCGTTCTGCGGCAGCATCTCGACCTGCGCGGAGAGCAGCGTATAGCCCTTGGCGGTCAGCGCGTCGGCCACGGAAGCGATCTCGTCCTCTGTGGTGTAGACGTTGAAGACCTGCTCCTCCGCCTCAAAGTCGGCTGCGCCTGCGTCGAGCGCGTCCATCATGACGGTATCCTCGTCCAGCTCTTCATCCTCGTTGTCGATGACGATGACGCCCTTGCGGTCGAAGGACCAGGAGACGCAGTTCGCGGTGCCCATATTCCCGCCGTATTTGTCAAAGTAGTGCCGGACCTCGCCCGCGGTGCGGTTGCGGTTGTCGGTCATGGCCTCGACGATGATGGCGACGCCCTGCGGGCCGTAGCCTTCATAGGTGATCTTCTCATAGTTCTCCGTGTTGCCGGAGCCGAGCGCTTTGTCGATCGTGCGCTTGATATTGTCGTTGGGCATATTGGCCGCCTTGGCCTTCGCGATCACAGCCGCCAGCTTGGAGTTGCTGCGCGGATCGCCGCTGCCGCCTTCCTTGACCGCAACGACCATCTCGCGCGCGATCTTGGTAAAGGCCTGCGCGCGCTTGGCGTCTGCAGCGCCTTTCGTTTTCTGTATGTTGTGCCACTTGGAATGTCCGGACATGTCGTTTCGCTCCTTCTGATAGCCATACTCATGAAAAAGAACAGTTTTCGGCAATCAGTTTAGCACAACGAAGCCATGATGACAAGTCTTAATTTACAGCCTGGGGATCAGCAAAAAATCTGTGTTCATCGGGTATTTTTCGTTCAGACGCACGATCGCCTCCGTGCTGGAAGAATAGGTCTTCGCCAGCTCCCAGAGCGATCTTCCCTGCCGTCTGACCGCACACAGCGAGGGAACGGAGCCGGGATCGCAGGCCATGTCCTCTTCCAGCTCGACCGCCGTGAGACAGTTCAGTTCCTCTTTCTCGCTCCGGAGGCACACGAAGCAGAGGCCAAGCGAGATCTCCAGCCTGTCGGAGGCGGCGCGCACCGAGAGCGAAGCGATCCGTGCGGACTCGAGCGTGTAATCCTCCGCCGGAAGCGCGCACTCCGCGGACAGGAGCTTCTGAACGGAATCAAGACTTCCGTCCGCGTTGCGCAGCAGCAGGCTGACGGCGACGGAGGCAGCCGCGGAATCCTCGCGCACGGCGAAGGAGAGAAGCTCGGCATGCTGCGCGAGGAGGACTGCCCCATCCGTGTCGAGCGATACGCTCTCCGCGCATTCACAGGCCAGCTCGCGGCGCTCGCTCCCCCGGCAGACCGCAAGCGCGCTTTGTTTGCTCCGGACGGGACAGCGCGTGCTGTATGCGTCGGCGATCCACTCGATCTGCGCGCGCCGCACGAAACTCGCCTGCGCTGTCGCGTGCAGCTCAAGCTCGAGCATGCCCCGACCGTTGATCGCGTCCGAGAGATTCACATACAGCGCCGTCGGCTGCAGCAGCAGCGAGTCCAGCTCCGCCTCCTCTTCACCGGAATCGATCAGCACGCTGAACGGAACACACTGCTCGGCAAAGACAGGCGCTGCGCTCTCCCCGGTCTCAAAGGCGACGCTCAGCTCCGCCCCGCCTTTGATCAGGGCTTTTCCGCCGATCATCTGACATGCGCCGGAAACAAGCGAAGCATGCGACGAGACAATGTGTTCGGCTCCCTCGACCGAGAGCGGAAGCTGCTCGCTGACGACGAAGCTCTTTTCACAGATCTGCGAAAGGAGCAGCGCCTCGTCCTGCCGGCAGAGAAGCTGCAATCCTCCGGCTCCCCCGTTCTCTGCGGAAACGGAGACGATCGTCTCCTCGCGCGCGTAGCAGTACAGCTCGGCGCGGACCGTCAGATCGAGCGCAAACTTGCGGGGATTGACCGCGCGCGCCTGCACCCCCTGCGAAAGCAGCGAGACCTGCGCCTCGAGCTCCTCCGCCGCGCCGCCGTATTCAAACTCGATCTCAAACGCTTTCGTGCAGTTCACGCATGCTGCGCTCTCCCGCCCCTCGGTCAGATAAAACACGCTGATTTCGGCCGCAGCGCCGACGACGACGCTTTCCAGACCGATGTCCTTGCTTTTCAGGCTGATCTGCGCCTCCGCCCAGGCGATCTTGCCGATATCGTCCTTTACGTCCGGCACGACGCATTCGAGATGCTCCTGTATGAGCTTCGTCTGCCGATACGCCTCCCGGAAACACGGTACGGTTCTGCTGTTGAAAACGATTTCCATGTATGCGCTCCTTTTCCTGCGTTTTGTAAAGGATATGAGCAGGGCGCTCCGAATATGCCCCGTGCGCCGGCCTTCGTCGGCGCGCAGGGATTCAGCAGCAGCGCAGCAGCCACACGCCCGCGCCGATGAGCAGCGCGGAGAGCGCGAACCACCAGAAGGATTTGGGCAGCACCAGGGATAGGATGATCAGCACGCCCGCCCCGACGGCAATCAGACCCAGAGTGTTCATGTTGTTTCTGCGCATGAAAACACGCCCCTTCCTCTTACAATGGTACATTGTAAGCGAAGGGGCGTCCGTTTATGACGAGTTTTTTCAGTTTTCTTTTGTCTCCCAGGGCTTTTGCTTCGCCGTCAGCTCATAGAGGCGCTCATAGGAGGCATAGCGGCTCTGGCCGATCTCGCCGCGCTCGAGCGCCGCGCGGACGGCGCAGCCGGGCTCCTTGAGATGCGCGCAGTCCGCAAAGCGGCAGCGGCCTATGTAGGGGGCAAACTCCGGAAAATCGTACTGCAGGTCCTCCTTGGCGATGGACTTCATCATCTGGATCTCAAAGGAGGCGAAGCCCGGCGTGTCGGCGACGTAGCAGCCGTCGCCGAGCGGATAGAGCTCCACATGTCGGGTCGTATGCTTGCCGCGGCCGAGATGCTCGCTGACCGTATCGGTCGGGATCGAGGCCTCCGGCAGAAGAACATTGAGGATGCTCGACTTCCCGACGCCGGAGTTGCCGGTGAAAGCGCATACCTTGCCGCGCAGCGCGTCGCGAAGCTCATCGACGCCCTCGCCGGTCTCGGCGCTGGTGCGGATCACGCGGTAGCCCGCCGCGGTGAAGATGCCGTAAAGCTCGTCGCCCTTGTCAAGATCGATCTTGTTGACACAGATCAGCAGTTCGCAGTCCGCCTCGTGCGCGATCACGGCAACGCGGTCGATGAGGAAGGGATCGGTGATCGGATTGACGTTTGCCGCGATGAACACCAGCGTATCGATATTGGCCACGGCGGGACGGATAAAGAAGTTTTTTCTCTCGCAGACGGTCTCGATCCGCCCGCTGCCGGCACGGTCGGTCACAAGACGGACCCTGTCGCCCACAAGGGGCGAGGTCCCGTCAAGGCGAAAGCGGCCGCGCGCTTTGCAGGCGACCAGTCCCTCGCGAGTTTGCACATAGTAAAAGCCGCTGAGGGCTTTGACAATAAGGCCTTCGCTCATGCCCGCATACCGTTCAGTCCTGGCCCAGCGAGACCTGAAGCGTGACTTTGCTGTGCTCCTGCACGCTCTCGCCGATCGTGATGTTCTGTCCCACGACGGTGCCGCGGTCAAGCGGGCTGTCGATCCACTCGGAGCCGGCGTAGTTGAGGTTGTTGCCCGTCAGCTTTGCGATCGCCGCCTCTTCGGACAGACCGATCAGATTCGGCATCTGAACATACTGGACCTGCGGTCCGCTGCTCACGTTCAGATACACGGTCGAGCCGCTGATGATCTTCTCCCCTGCCGCCGGGCTGGTAGAGATGACGTAGTTGTGCGCAACGGTATCGCTCGTCGCGGCCTCTACTTCGACAACGAACCCGGTCTTTTCCAGAAGCGTCATGGCTTCCCGGTACTCGTGGTTCGCCACGTCCGGGACCTCGATCGAGGTCATGCTGCGGCTGACGGAGATCTCGACCGTCACGCCGTCGTTTTCGATGCTCATGCTGCGGCCCGGGTCGGGCTTCTGGCTGATGATCATGCCGGGCGCCTCGTCGTTCGTATAAACATCGGTGATGATGAAATTATAGATCGGATCGGCGTCGCGGACGACGTCGTCATAGCGGCTGCCGACGAACCTGGGCAGCTCGACGCGCTCGGCCGGAGAGAACAGGTCTCTGACCCAGAAATTCCACAGAAAGACAAACAGCGCGACCGCGACCATCAGCAATCCGAACGAGCCGCTCAGAAAGCTGACCTTGGAGGCCTTCTTGCGGCGGATGCTGTAGCTCGCCTTTGTCAGATCGCTGTAGGAGATCACGGGTTTGGGCGTCTGCGCTTCCTCTTCCTCGGTCTCGGGCGGAAGCTCCTGCTTCACGGCGTTGCGTGTGAACTCGTCGAGCGCCTCCAGCAGCTCGTTGGCGGTCTGATAGCGTTCGTTGAGATCGGCGCACATAGCCTTGAGCGTGATACGCTCGAGCTCCTCCGGGATCGAGGGAAAGCTGCTGCGAAGCGGCTCGGGCTTTACGTTCATGTGCTTGACGGCGATCTCCGCAAGGGTGTTGCCGGTATAGGGCAGGCGGCCCGAGAGCATCTCATACATCACAACGCCGAGCGAGTAGATGTCGCTTCGGGCGTCGGGACTGTTGCCGCGCGCCTGCTCCGGCGCGATGTAATGGATCGAGCCGATGGTCTGTCCGTTGTTCTCGTAGACCTCGTTTTCCAGCGCCGCGATGCCGAAATCAGCGACCTTCAGCGTGCCGTCGCGCAGCAGCATGATGTTCTGCGGCTTGATATCCCGATGGATGATGCCGCGCTCATGCGCATGCGCGAGGGCGCGGGTGATCTGCTTCGTGAAGTGAACGACCTCTTTCCAGTCGAGCGCGCCCTTTTTGTCCATATATTGCTTGAGCGTGATGCCCGAAATCAGCTCCATGACGATGTATTCGCGCTCGTCGCTGTGGCTGACGTCATAGACCGAGACGATATTCGGGTTGGAGAGCATCGCGACGGCATGGGATTCCGCGCAGAAGCGGCGGCGGAACTCCTCGTCGTTGGCCATTTCCTCGCGCATAATCTTGACCGCGACGTAACGGTTCAGCCGATGGTCCAGCGCGCGGAAAACGATCGCCATGCCGCCCTCGCCGATGATCTCGAGGATCTCATATCGGTCGTCGAGCATTGTGCCGATGTATTTTTCTTCTTCGTTCATAGCAACTCCGTGTTAAAAAGCATCTTTCAGCGCTTGATCACGACGACCGTGACATTGTCGCGCGCGCCGCGGTTGAGCGCCTTGCTCATCAGCGCGCGGCAGAGGATCTCCGGCTCGGGGTACTCAACTGCGTAGTCGAGCATCTCCTCGTCTGTGACGATGTTGGAAAGCCCGTCGGAACAGAGGATCAGCATATCGCCGGGGCCGAGATTGATCTCATAGAAATCCGCCTCGACGTCCGCCTCCGATCCGAGCGCGCGGGTGATGACGTTTCGCTGCGGGTGGCGCTTGGCCTGGTCCTTGGTGATCGCGCCGTACTCGACCAGATCCTCGACCAGCGAGTGGTCTCGCGTGATCTGGATGATCGTGTCATAGCGTTTGAGCACCTGGTAGGCACGGCTGTCGCCCACATTGATAAGATACCCTTCTCCGTTGGATTTGATAACACCGCCGACGAGCGTTGTGCCCATGCCGTTGTACGCCTCGTCGAATTTGGAATACTCAAAGGCGACGCCGTTTGCCTCCGCGCAGGCGTCGGTAAGAAGCCGGCGGTAGTCGACGCTCCGGCTGACGCGGGAGGTCAGCTTGGCATAGACATAGTTTACGAACTCCTTGTTGGAGAGCTGGCTGGCAAGACCGCCCGCCTTCGCGCCGCCCATGCCGTCGCAGAGCGCGGTCACGATGCAGTCCTTGGGCTCGCAGTATTCGATGATGAAGCTGTCCTGATTGTCCTGCCTGATTTTTCCTTTGTCAGTCAATCCGAAAAAAAACATACCCTCATCTCCAGAATCAAATCGTCTTCGCCGGATCCTTCTGCATTTTTCTGCGGAGCTGCCCGCAGGAGGCGTCCACATCGCTGCCGAGGGTGCGGCGGACCGTGTAGTTCACGCCGCCCTCGTCAAGGATTTTCATAAAGGCTTTCATATGGCCCTGCGTGGAGGGCTTGAAGCGCCGCTCCTCCACATGGTTGAGCGGGATCAGGTTCACATGAGCGCCGCAGTCCCGCGCGCGGCGGACGAGCAGACGCGCGTGCTTCTCGGTGTCGTTGACGCCGTCGATCATTGCATACTCAAAGGAGATGCGCCTTCCCGTCTTTTCATAATAGCGTCTGCACGCTCGGATGAGCGCGTCGACGCCCCGCCCGCGGTTTGCGGGCATGATCTGCGAGCGCGTCTCGTCGTCCGGCGCGTGGAGCGAGACCGTCAGCGTCAGCTGCAGATCGAGCGAGGCAAGATCGTCGAAGCGTTCGATGAGCCCGCAGGTCGAGAGCGTGATGTGACGCATGCCGATGTTCATCCCGGAGGGGGAATTGACGAGCTTGAGAAAGCGAACGACATTGTCAAAGTTATCAAGCGGCTCTCCTATGCCCATGAGCACGATGTG
>JAEEGL014152804.1_pt1 | contig 14123 bp, 10 predicted proteins | sample 9134231 | NCBI WGS metagenome assembly JAEEGL01 (sample SAMN16246548, study PRJNA631951) | gut metagenome | biome: gut microbiome; feature: rumen; material: fiber-attached | host: Bos | place: Iran: Karaj | collected 2018-10 | reverse complement strand
ATTACACGAAAACACTACCCTGAAGAATGTTTAGTTATTAGTTCTTGATGAAATGAATACTGTGGTACTTGGGTATGGGACAATGAGACTCTAGAAAGATCTTTAAATAATTACTATCATCCAGATTATTATGTAACAAGTTATTTAGAGAATTTTATAGATGATTCTTGATATCTTTCTTTAAATTGAAAAAAAGCTACTATATTTGAATATATTCAAGAAAACGAACCAGAGATAAGAAAAACTTTCCAAGAATTAGATCGTATCGCTTCTTTGGACTATTATCTTCCTGATAATGAGATATTGAATTTAATACCCGCATATCTTCAATGATATGCTCGTGCAAGTGTTATTGCTTTACAATATTATATATATCAAGAAGATTGGGATATGGTTATGTTTATAATAAAACTAAATTATAAAATTGTAGATATATTTAACACTACTTGAAGTTTTATTTGTCAATTAATTTCTCTTGTTATACAATGAATTATGGATGGAGGTATTAATTCATATACAGAATTATTTCCAAAAGATTTTAGAAATGAACTATCGGAATGGTATTCGACTAAGATTTATGACAAAAACGAAATGTATGATAAATTAATGAAATGAGAATATATTATGTGGAATTGGGCGAGAGATAATAATATTTTATCAGGTGACTGAAATGGCGAGCCTATGTATCAATTTCTATTCCATTTCCCTTTTTTCTCAGCAAAAGAAATTAATAATATGATGAATTATTCATATTATAGTTTATGGAAAGAACCTGATAATGATAGTATTGGAGAAATGATTGATAATTTATTATATATCAAATCTTTATATAATCGATATTGAAAAGAGCCTTATAGTGCACTAATGCCAAGAATGCATACTGTTCGTTATAGAATGGATAAAGATATCTACCATAAAGAAACTATTGTAAAAAACCTTAAAGATGGAGAGATTCGTGTCCGATTTAATAAACTTGATTACATATATGATAATAGCGAATTCGAAAAAAAACTTATTCCAACTTTTAAAGAAATAAATAAAGAGGCTATCAAAGAATATTCTGATATTATTAACCCATGTTTATGAAAAGATATCATTGATTCTAATAATGATTCGGAATCTTCTTTGGACATATATAAGAATATGTGTTCAGAAGCCTTATCTAAAATTAATAAACAAGAAGATGATAAATTTTGATTAAAAGAAATTTTAGCCAAGATGGCACAATTAAGGATAGATTATTATAATAATTATATGGATTTTGACAGTTGTCGTGTTATAAGACAATGAGATAGTTGAGATTTTTGCCGAGAAATGTTTTTTACTAATTGAGATGAAATTTTAAATTTAATGAAAGTTTCTGATAGTAAATTTTTAGAAGTATTAGAAGATGTAAAAAGCGAAATTAAGGGAATAGATATTGATGAATATTTTTATATCCCAGAGTATTTTTATGATAACAATAGCGAAGTAAATAACATTGAAATAGACAATGAAAAGACAGATGAGATAGAATTAGATGATAATTCAATTCTTGAATCTGGCAATTCTGAAATAATTAAAACAATCGAAAAAATTATAGAGTATTCTAACATAGTTGAGCCATGTTTTTGAAAAGATATCATTGATCCTAAATATAGTGTAGGTATTTATCATGATGAATTTGAAGAAGCTTGTCTTAAAACCCTAAAAGAACTTAAAGAACAAGAGAATGATAGTTTTTGATTAAAAGAAATACTGATAGAAGTCACTAAATCTTTAATAAATCATAGTAAATTTGAGGTAAAAGTTGATGCTTGTTGGTTAGAAGATTGAGCTATCCCACGTGCTTGTGATGAGATTTTTAATAAAGAAGAGGAACTTATTGATAAAGTTAAAGAGAATTATAAAAAGCTTTCAAATATTTTAGATAATATAGAGGATGAATATCAATGAATAAATATGGATACATATTTTTATATTCCATATAAAAAAATAAATGATGATAGTAATTCATTAATATTATCTTTTAATGTAGATGAAGAAAAAGCTAAACTGATATTAGATGAACTTCGATTACAAGAATCTAAAAATAATAATTAAAAGGTATTTAATTTAAAAAAAGGGCAACTCAAGATTGCCCTTTTTTATTTGAGAATTATTTTCTCTTTGTTTTGTCTACGTAGAAATTAATCATTTTTCAAAGCATTTCTTTTCGCTGTAACTCCCCTTTCAACTTTGTACTTAAACTTCAAAGAATGATTCCATATATGGTAAAGAATAAATAATTAACCATACTGTCTTCAAACACATGTAAGAATAATCACATTACAAATAAAGCAAAGAATCATATTTGTATTTTATATAATACTTGGAGTTGGTATTCCTCTTCACTATTTAACCTTCATTTATTCAATGAAACAACTTTATATTGGATTAATAATAAACATAATATTGAGAACGCTCGGAATAAGAATCCAACTGTTCAGATATCTAACATTATTTGTAAGAAATAATTTTCTGGAAGATATTTTCATTCATAGTGGATTGCTGGTCCTGAGCTTCCAAGTCCATGTCACAAAGGCTGAGAAACTACTTCTGGGATAGTTGATAATTTACTTGTAATATGTCAGATAGTTGATTCTCGTTTTAGAACTGATAACACTGCTAAAGCTACTACAATTCAAACTCATCATCGAAGTAGTAACCTCTTTTTAGTCTTTAATTTATTCCAATATAGAGATATAAAAACAATTACTATTCAAACCAAAACTGCACGAGATAGTGTAGCTCACATTCATGCTAACCAAACTATTATCGCAAGAACTGATAAAACAGTATTTTGTTTTTTCTTAATATTATTTGTAAAGAACCATCGTACTAAAGGAAGAAATGCTACTAGGAAATATCAATAATTATTTGGTCATGAGAAGAATCATTGTCGGCGTAGAGTTCATTGATATCATGTTAGATAATATATTGGAGGATTCTCTCAATATGAATAATCATCTAATCATCAATATCATAGAGAATAGAAAAAGTCTGGCCATAATAACTTAGCTCATTGCCACAAAAATCATAATCATACGATTGTTACTAGAACCCGTGGAAGAATCTGAATTAGTTTAGATTTTTGCCATTTTTCTGAAATTACATATCCAAAGAAACTAGCTGAAATTAATATAAATGTCCACCAGAATCAGTATTTAATTCATATGAACATATTACTCATTGAGACATCTTTAAGAGAAGAAAAAATTATTGAAACTATAATTAAAATTAGGAAAGAAACCCACACTTTCCACCAATATTTCCAATATTGTTTAACTTTTTTAAATCATATAATTAAAACTATAATTAAGAATAGAAACCATACTCATTCACGAAATAATGCTGGAAATGATGTGCCACATACTTGGATTCAATATACAAAAAAAGTTGATAGAACTTGGTAAAACACGTTTAATATCCAGAATATAGAGAACAAAGTTAACATTAATTATTTTGAGATTATATAAATTTTTATTTTATTTTTGAAAATACTTCACTTAAATATAGGTTCCATGCTTGCATTGGTTCCATCATCTTTTTCTGTTCTTCTTCTGTAGGACGATAAGGAATATGTGTTAAATCTGTATTAAATCATGTTTCTACAACATCATTTGAAGATTTAAAGAGTATAATCTCCTCTAAATCAAATATCAATGAATTATCATGAGCCAAGAAGAGATATCAATAATCTGATGCTAAATATTTCTTTTGGAAATTTTGAGCATAATCCATTTCGTTTTGCACACTAGCAGTTCTTGCATCAACTGTTTCAATTGAATCTACCACTGCTAGATAGTTTACATATGTTCTAATTGCAATAATCATTGCAACAAAAAAAACAACCCGTAATCCGTATTTTATCTTTGTTCAATATGTATTTAATATAGATTTAAGTTGAAACATATGTGGATAGTCTGGTTTTTAAAGTTGAGATATAATTCGTTTAATAATTTCTGGCATCTTTTCTTTAGTAATTGGTTGTTTATATGTTAGGAGTACCCTTTTAACACTTTCTGATTCATATCACAATCAACGCATAGATTTCACTATATCTTTGAATAGTTTTTGATCAACATCGAGTGAAGATAATTCATTAGCATTTAAAGAATCTTTTAATTCTAACAATATTTTTTTTGCTCACTTTGGTCATACTCATGGAATTGATTGGAAGAATTTAACATCCATATTTTTTACTGCATTTGATAATTCTTCTTTAGATGTTTGAGCAAGTTGGAATGCTGTTTTACTTCAGACTCAATTAACTTTTAAGAATTGTTCAAAAAGTTGTTTTTGATCTATTGTATCGAATGCAAAATACTGATATGTCTTTCTATTTTCATCATAAACTGGGAAAAGATAGAATTCTCATTCACTTTTTATTCAAGCATAATAAACCTGAATTCATACAAAATCATGAATTAACAAAGTAACTCATCATTTTTTTTCTACTTTTCACTGAAAATAATGAAACATATTCTATTTCACAGGATAAATATGTGCTCATTGTACAATTCCTTACGTTTTTTTCAAGTGAATGAAAAACAAAAAGAGGAGTCGATAAACAATCTACCCCTCTTTAAATTTTGGATGGATGTTACTCAGACATTGCAATATCATAGAGAACCAAGTTTGATTCTCTTATTACAGATGCAACTGAATCAGCTCCGTGGAAGCAGTTTGTTGCTTTCTCCTGCTTGTACATCTCAGGCCCTCCAAATAGTTTGTTAGTATAAACATTTCTAAGAGTACCTTCGGTTGCATTCTCAGGATTTGTTGCACCAAGTTCACTTCTCCAGATTTGGAAACATGGAACTCCTTCTACTCTTTCGAGAATAAGAACAACAACTGGTCCAGCTGTCATTTGATCAACTAGACGATCATAGAAGCTTTTTCCTTTGTGTTCAGAGTAGAAATTCTGCGCAAGTTCCTTTGAGAACTGATAATCTTGTTGAAAAAGGACTTTAAATCCTCTGTGCTCAATGTCTTGAAGAATTTCATTCTTCAGACTCACTGCATCTGGCTTAATCATTGCGTAAGTCAAATGCTCAAAATCTTGTACTGTGAAGCTTTTAAAGCTCACTAAAAATTCTTTAATACCCATATGTTTTGTTTTAAATTAAACGTCGTTACTTATAACAAAACTATAGGAAAAATCAATTAATAAAATTATAGTTTATTTTGTTATCATTCATCATCACTCTCCGATGAACTATTTAATCTTGCTTTTACTGAGAAGAACACGATTATTCATCACATAATTAATAATCATCATACCAATATTATTAATATAATTTTTAGCCATAATGGTAATCAACTACTACTAGAAGAAGATGGATTTTCTATTTCTTTATTATAGTTCTTTGTTATAACAGATTCTGAATCTGATCAACATTTAGTTGTATAATTTGTTATTTTGTAAAAATCAAATATATTACAGAAATATGGTGTATAATCCTCTTCATCATATCTATTATTCTTTTTTGAAATATCTATTATAAACTCTCGTATTTTATTTAGAGAATCTGCTCTTCCTTCTGGTTCAAAATTTGCTTCTTCAAATTCTTTAAACAACGATTCAACTGTTTCACGTTGAGATGCTGATACTAATTCAAGAATTTCAGCTTTATTCTTTTCATAGTCGCTTCTTCATACTGCTATAACTGTATCTTTTGAAGATAAGCTAGATATAACATGATCCAAAAGTTCTTTTTGTGATGCATCAAGTTTAATTCATCATTCTGCTATTTTTTCATTAATTGTAAGAATTAATGATGTAACTTCTCATGCATTATTTAGATTTCTACGTAATCTATCTAACAACATTTTCAAATCTGTATTTTCACTTGTAATATCTTCAATTCCATTTACTAAGATTGAAATATCTTCATATAATGCATATTTTTCTTCATCTAATTCTGAAACATATCATTCAAAAGTAATATAATAATTTTTAAATGTTAATTTTCATTTATTAGTAAAATATATTCTTCATATTGCATTTTCATAATTTGGTTCGTATACAATTTTTGCTAATTTATTACAATCTACATCACTATCGTTATCTGTTTTACCATCGAAATCTGAATCTGTTGAAATATCTGTATCAATATAACAAGTTTCTCAACTTTCGTTGTATAGATACATTAGTAATGTATTATCCATATTTTTACTTAAGAATATTTCTGGAGTTGTATTATTTAGAGTTGTTTCTGGTATTGTTATCATATTTATTCATGAAGCGATTTTTCAATTATCAATGTTAGGTGTTGTTCTTATTCTTATTTTATCTTCAGCTTCTGCTCAATATGTATTCTTTAAATATATTGAAATTTCATGTGTTCAATAGTTTGGATAATCTATTATAAAACTATCTTTATCTTTAATAGAATTTGTTGTTCAATCTTCATTTTCAGTAACAGTTGTTGATCTTTGATATCTCTTATTTCAGGCTTCACATTCTGCCTCTTCGAAACAAATTTTTCTATTTTGTATTGTTCAAATACTTAAATCTCTAAATATAACCTTATTTCATATTGAGTTAGATAGTAATATTGGTTTTATTCAATTCTTAACTATAATTTTATCTCACGCAGCTTGTCAAAGTTTTCATCTATACTCCACTGCTGCCCTTGGGGAAACTCAATCTTCATACGCTTCAGTAAATTGATAAGTTTCTGTATCTTTCTTTGATACCAAATCCCATGTTCAGTCTCATGTGAAATCATAATAGAATGTTCTATCTGTTTCAAAATCTGGATTATTAGTTGTTATTCTTGATGCTATAGTAAGTTTTACACTATCTCATACTTGGACACTTTTAGAATCTTCCTTTAATGTTACAATAGGAACCTCTGCATCTCCACAAGAATTCGGGAAATATACTGATGGATTACTTGAAAGATATGAAGAGCTATCTACTGTTCCTCAATCATTATCTGATATCATCACTCAAAACTTATATTCTCATGCAACTCTAGGAAGAACAAAATATGCATATGGAACATTAATCCATGTATCTTTATAGTCTAGCAATCTACTTGGATCATCAACATTATAATAATAGAATCTAAGTCTTGAGATTGTTCAATCTGGATCTTTAGCTTCTACTGCAGTTACTTTTATAGTTAAATTATTTGCTCATGTACAATCAAACATTGTTTTATCTGTACCATTATTCAACGTAAAGCTACCATTATCTGCATATTGTGGATAAGTTAATGTAAGATTCCTAAGTTCTGGAGCCGCATTCTTAACATTAAACCAAATTCTTGTCTTGTCCATACCTCATCCATTTTGATCATATACTGCTAAATCTATATAATGACATCATAATTGATTAAAGCTTTCATTTAATGACCTTTTATTTTGGAATATTTTATCACTTCAAACTAATTGTTCTTTTGAAAACGTAAAATCCAATCAATTGGAATTTCATTTTGTATTAATAGAAATTGATGGATCTATAGTAAAATGTTGATATCTATCTATTGGATATGCTGGTTCTGTATTAAAATTTCATGATTTATATTCAATTCTACATGTATCTGTATCTTGAATATAATTTCAATCCACATCTTTTATTCTATATGCTGCTATAGGACTATTTATTTCTCATATGAAGACTTTTTCTTTAACTGTGTTAAAATCATCTTTATCATTCACACTAAGAGAAATATTATATATTCAGCTTTCTTTATATTCATGACTTATTTTGCTAGCATGCTCTCATGCATTTGATGAATTATCTCAAAAATCCCACGAATAACCAACCACAGGTTTATTTACTTTTGAAATAAAATCTAATGGCAATCATAATTTAATAGCCATTGGCTGTAATTCTATTTCTGGTCTAAGTACTGATTCAACATCAATAGTTTGGGATACGATTGAAGATTTTCAATACTGATCTGTTACTGTCAATTCTATTCTATATTTTCCGATTTCATCAAATTGAACAACTACTTTTTTATTATCCTCCTCTGTTGAAACTATCTTTGCATTATTATTTCAGAATGACCAAGAATAATGGAGAGAATCAAAACCATTTAACTCATCTACATCTGAAGAATTACTTGCATCTAAAAGGAATTCAGAAGGATATGTCCATTTATTTGTTGGTTTAATCGTAAATTGTGCTACAGGTGGTGTGGATTCAATATATATATTCTTAGAATCTGTATTACTAATACCCTTTGCATCTGTAACTGTTAGTCTAATCATGTAATCTCAAGGTTTTTTTCTAAGATCATCAAGTTTTATATTTATTTTTTTTCATTGCTCTGAATATACTCTCTTTCAATCTTCATCTTCTCAATTTCAATCAAACAACTCCCACACATATGTATCTATTTTATTTGTTATAGAATATGATGAACTTGCATCAAAATTAAATATAGTCGATGTTGTTCATTCAGTTGGATTCTGTTTAATTATTGTAACAGGATCTGATATATACAAATAATAACTTTCTGAATACTCGGTTTTTTCATTATCTCTTACGTAAAGTGTTACTTTATATTCTCAATTTGAATATAGTTGAACATTTTTAACTCCTGGTGCTCATTCCTCATATTTAGAATCATATACAACTGTTCACCTATTTACTATCTCCCATCTGTGCGAAGCGATTGTTGTTGCTCACTTAGGTCTTGTTAATGATCAATCAAAAACAATTCCTTTTAATCATTCTGTAAGTCAAATTTTCATTGGAGAATTTGTCGCCATTTTTCTTGTGTTTGCATAAACTACTATGTCTGCAACTTTAGGAAGTACTTTAATAGTAATATTCTTTTCTCAATCCAAATATCACTGATCAACGTTTGAGCTACGAACTACTAGATGAACAACATATGTTCAAGATTCTTTGAATGTATAATTAACAGTAATTCATCTTCATATTACTCTATCAACTCATTTTTCATCTCTATAAAACCAAAAATAATTATCCAATGGGATTGTTTCTCCTGATGGATCTTTACAATCTCTCGCTGTGAAAGTTACTGATAATGGAGCATTTCAACTTTCTGGAGTTCATTTAGCATCTTCTGCCACTACTGTATATCCTCAGTTTACTTGTCTTATATTATCATTTAGAGGTTTGTAACATGAATTTCACAATAAAGAACTTACATTTCTAGAATCATATTCTACAGCTAAACTTTCAGCTAGAGCTGAACATTTCTTATATGTAGTTGAAAAATTCTTTGTTAAGTATGGGAAAACATTATTAAAATGTCTTGCTAATTCTGCATATGTTGATCTGTCTACAAATTCATCATCTCATAAATCATGATAAGCCTTTAGGTCATTAAATATGCTCCATACCATTTCAAGGTCATCTATAAACCTATAGTTAGCATAATAATAATCAGGCACTTTATCGGATGATTGAGCAAATGTTGGTTCTCAAACGATTAAAATTCATCATGAAAATATGATAAATAATAGTGCTAATAATTGCTTACATGTTTTATAAATAAACTTTTTCATAAGAATAGCAGAAATAATAAAATATCTTCCTAATAATTATACTTAAAATATCATAAAAAGTCAAAAAAATAGCCTTAAATTTGTATAATTTATCCATTTTTATCTTGTCTTTTTAAAATTAGTTTATTATTATGTTAATATGGCTTATTATTTATAAAAAATCCTATATTATAACAGCATTTATTTTTCATTATTTTTTATTATCAAAAAATTTTCATTAATGAATACTTAAATTTTCATATAATAATTTTATTTTATGTTAATAATTTGGAACAAAAAATTAATCACGATATATGATAATGTTTTATTTAACAATGGTTTATTGATTGTTTTTTCATTATTATTTGGAATATTTTCAGTTCCTTCTTGAACTTTTACCGTAAACAATTTTTCTCAATCCATTATTCATTTATCAACATTTGAACTACGAACAACTAGATGAACGACATATGTCCCAGGTTCCTTAAATGTATAATTAACTGTAATTCATCTTCATATTAGAGTATCTACTCAATTTTCATTGGTATAATACCAAAAATAACTATCTGAAGGTATTATTTCTCACGATGGATCTTTACAATCTTTTGCCTTAAAAGTTACTAATAATGGAGTTTTTCATCTCGTAGGAGATAACTCACCTTCTACATTTACTGTATAGTCTGAATTGATTGCCCTTATAGTTTTATTTAAATTTTTATAACACTGCTCTCAAATTAAAGAATTTAAGTCTTCTTCATTATACTGTTTTGATAAATTTTCTGATAGTTCAGTACATGTACTATAAATATCAGCATAATCCTTAGTTAAATACGGGAAAATATTATTAAAATGTTTTGTTAATTCTTCAAACTTTGATTGTTCTGGTTTATCTCCATTATGCAGTTTAGGATAATTTTTTAATTCATTAAATATATCCCACATAGTGTTAATATCAGATATAAATCTATAGTTAGCGTAATAATAATCTGGTACTATATCTGCCGTTTGAGCAAATGTAAAATTTTCTACAATTATTATTCATAATGATAGGATTGTAGGTAGAGATAGTAATTTTGCTATTTTTCACATAATATTTTTTATAAGGATGATAAAAATTGATAAATATATTTTATATAAATTATAATTAAAAAGCCAATAAAAGTCAAAAAATTACTTGCATAAATTTTTAGAAATCCTATATTGAAATTAGATTTATTAACTATTTTAATAATGTGAAAAAATGATAAAAAATTTTATGTAGTATGGAAATGAAAAAATAATTGAATTTTTGATTCATGGGACAGTTGTAAAGAAAATGTTATTTGATTCTCTGATGCTAAATATAAAGCTTTTTCGAGTATAGATGAAGCTGAAATTGCATTAAAAGAATGATGGGAGAAATATTATGAAGTGAAAAATAGCACCAAGAAAGAAAAGATAGATAATGAAAATATTCCATTTTTTGCTGAAAGTATCGCAGTTGATGCTGCATGTTCATGAAATCCATGAGAAATGGAATATAGATGAATTGATTTACAAACTTGAGAAGAGATTTTTCATAAAAAATATAAGATATGAACTAATAACATTTGAGAATTTCTTGCAATTGTCGATTGATTAAAATACTTATGAGATGATAATAGAGCTATTTATAGTGATTCAAGAATTGCAATATCTCGAATAAATCAATGAAAATGTAAGACACAAATTAAAGTTGATTGAAGTTTAGAATCTGATTTATGAACTACACTAGAAGCAGTTAAAATTGCTGAGAAATGGTTAAAAGATAATTGAATAAAACATAAGATTTTAAAACGAGAAACTGAAGATTGGTGAGAAATTCCTGCTGATTTCTGAAGAAAATAGATTTTAATATAATTTAAGTAATGCCTAAATTAACTTATCGTACAATAGATAAAGAATTTGAATATGAGATACCCAAAATTAAAGGATCCAGATTTTTAACTTATCTTTTTCCTTGTGAAGACAAAGAAAGTGCAGAAGGTTCTTTGGAACAAATTAGAAAACAACATTTTTCAGCCACACACCACTGCTCTGCTTGGAGAATTTGAACACAAGTTCATGAAGATTTATTTGGAAATGTTTTTATTGATCCAAAAATATCGAAAGCAAACGATGATTGAGAGCCAACTAATACTGCATGAAAACCAATTTTGAATGTTTTAGAATGAGAAAAGTTATTAAATATAATGGCTATTGTAGTAAGATATTTTGGTGGTACTTTACTATGAGTAGGATGATTAATTCAGGCCTATACACAAGCGACAAAGGACGCGATAACTAATTGTAATATCATTGAAAAAGAAATTTTAAAAGAATTTGAATTAGATCATGAATATAGTCAGACTTCTCTGGTTGCACATTTAATGGAGAAATATGATATAAAATTAATATCTGAAGTTTGTGATGAGAAATCTAAAAAAATTCTATCAATAAATCAATGACTATTACAAGATTTTGAGAAAGAGCTATTTGAATCTAGTAATGGGGCTTTAAAAATATAATTAATAACGATTTTAAAAAAGGAGCTATATAAGCTCCTTTTTTATATTTAAATGAAATTTTATAAACTTGCCATTTCGTTTTGTAAAGCTTCAATTTGAGCTTGAAGTTGTAATCTTTGTTGTTCCTTTTCATCAATTATTGGCTCTGATTCTTCTTGTATATAATTACTTTGTAAATTATTTATAGATTGATTGATATTCTCTAGTGATTCTTGAAGATATGTATAAATTATTTCTTGGTTTTCCATAACATTACCTAATCATTGAATTATATCTTCGTTAGAGTAGATTCCATCTGAATTAGTAGTTTCTACACTCTGGATAGTACAATTATTAGCTTCTGCAGCAGCACACCAATCCATTGATTCTAATGCAGATGATAGTACTGGTTCGCAAACTTTATTCTGGAGATTTTTAGGCATTACACTGATTAACCACTCATTATCTAAGACTTGAGTTCCTAAATTTCCGAATCCTAGACATAGTAATCATGCAATAACTATAACAATCCAAAGTAATGTTGTCCAAAGAAATGTTTTCATGTTTGTTTTTGTAAAAGATAAAAATTTTTATTATCAATTCTCTAATAGACTCGAAACCTGTTTTAACTGAGATCCAAGTACCAACTGAAAATCTTCTGGTAATGGAGCACAAACAGTTATCAGTTTTTCGTTTCTATCCGAGAAACTATATCTATAACAGTGTAGTAATTGTCTTTGAATATGCAAGAGCTTATTACACTTCCTATTTACTACAGGATTTCAATAAATCAAATCTCCTACTACTGGGAATCATTCACTAGACAAATGAACACGGATTTGATGCATCCTACCTGTATAAAGTTTAACACGAAGTAAAGAAATTTGACCTAAATCATGATGATAGAATGTTTTCACTGTAAAAATTTCTGTCTTTGACTCTAATCATCAAAATTTTGCAATATTCATCTGTGCACGATCAAAATGTGCGTTATAACTCTTTTCTAGGGGTTTATCTATAATTAAGTGATCTGGCGTATTTCAAACTACAATTGTTAAATATTCTTTATTTATCTCACGATCACGTATAATTTGGTTGAAATATTGCAAAGATTCATATGTCTTAGCTGCGATAAGAACTCATGAAGTATCTTTATCTAGCCTATATCAAAATGCTGGTTTAAAAGTTCAACTTTCATATTCTTTAGTATAACAAGCAAGGTAATCATTCATTGAAAGATCTTTTCGATGTTTATTACTTTCATGAGCGACTACTCACGTTGGTTTATTAAATGCTACTCGTTCTGCATCTTCGTATAAAATTCGTGGAAGTATTTCTTCTTTTGTCATCTTTTTCATCTGTTTTTGTTTGAAAGAAATTCATGAAACATGTTCTTTTTTTCAGAACAAGTCAGAAGGAAAAGAAATTTTATCTCATTCTTTTAAGCGGTAATCTTCTTTAGATTTTCTAGAATTTATAGTAATTTCTCATTTACGAATTGCAGAGTATATATCTGTCAATTTTACTGTTGGATAATTTTTACAATATTTACGTAAAAAACGATCAAAACGTTGATTTGCACTATTTTCATCTACTGTAATTATTGTTTGGTTTTCTGACATAGATTATGCTATAATAAACATTTAATAAATAAAAAACCGTCCTTAAAATTCAAGGACGATTTATATAGTATATTATTTTTAATTTCTAGGACTTCATCACCATTCAACTACTGTGAATCCAACTCTTTCTGGAGTTGTTAATTCTTGTTCTGGTATTTCTATTAGTTCATCTATAGCTTTCCAGTCCATCATTACTCTAATTACTGTGTCTGGAGTTGGTGTTATATCTAATGGCATATTCCTGTTTTGTTCTTCTATTGTTTCGAATCTTATTACATTATATTTATTGTTTTCCATTTGTGGTAACCAATAAACTATAAATTCTTCTGCTTCTCTTTCATTTAGTCATAGGATAGCAAGTTTCTCTTCTAAGAATGGGATGGTATCTTTTCATTCTACTACAAATCATTCATCAAAATTAGTTTCAATATCTGATTTTCATTCCCAATACAAAGCATATAGTTTTCTTCATGTATCAGTATCTTCTAAATCTCCATTT
>JAEEGL013158711.1_pt1 | contig 14123 bp, 13 predicted proteins | sample 9134231 | NCBI WGS metagenome assembly JAEEGL01 (sample SAMN16246548, study PRJNA631951) | gut metagenome | biome: gut microbiome; feature: rumen; material: fiber-attached | host: Bos | place: Iran: Karaj | collected 2018-10 | reverse complement strand
GACGCAGCCAATCCGCCGCCGGCGGCCGTCCCCCAGCCACCAGCAGCACGACCGCGGCCGGGGGCCGTGTAAAGCGCGCTGCCAGTTGCGGCAGTTCCAGCCAGCTTTCCGCCTGTCCGTTCATCGCCCGCGCCCCTCCTTTCCATCAGAAGATGTGCGTCATCTTCAGCACCGGCAGGGTTTTCTTCAGGAAAGTCCCGGCCATCGTCGTGAGCTCGGCGATGTTTTCCTCCGGCGTTTCCAGTTTTCCCCGGTCCGGCGTTATCATTTTCTGGCCCCGCCGCTCGAAGACGTCCCAGACGGCCTGGGCCAGCGCCGCGGCGTCGCGCTTTTTCTGCCGGAAAAGCGCCAGGAACAGCTGTTCATGCGGACCGATCTCGACGGCGCCGCCGGTCAGCGGGCTGGCCAGATACTGGATTTCGCCGGCGGATTTGGCGCGCTCGCAGAGGTGGGCGTTGAGGGCGTCGCAGCGGGGCTTCGCGGCCTTTTCCGCCGCCGCGTCCTGGCAGGGGGTGGCGAGGGCCCGACCCACCAGCGTGATGAGTGTCTTGACCACGTTGGCGGGGGAGACCTCGGGATGGAGTTTCCCGAAATCCCGGAAGTCCTTGGGGGCGTAATCCTGCGCCCGCAGATATTCCACCACCGGCTGGTAGATCTCGTCGGGGAAAGCGGCGTCCCCGGCCATTACCTTGAAGGACGAGGAGATGTCCTCCGCCGTGGTCAGCACGTAGCGCGTTTCCAGCAGTGCCTGTATCCTTTCGCCTTCGGGCAGGGGGCGCTGTCCCCGGACGAAGTAATCCTTACGGAACTGGCGGTTCACGAAGTAGTCGCGGGCCTGCTCGCGCATGATGGGATGCTCGATGGTGGCCAAAAAGTCGATGGCTTCCTGCGAGAGGTTCAGCTTGTCCATGAATTCCAGCAGGAAAGCGGTGCAGGCGTAGTCCAGCTTGGCGGGTTGCAGCGCCTCCACGACGTCCGTGAAGTACGGGCAGATCCAGTCGCGGTTGAAGTATTCGTGAGCCAGGTAATCGTGGTCGCGCTGGCGCGCCTTTTCAAAGGCGTCCCTGACGGCGGGAACTTTCTCGGCGTAGATCGGATGGGCCGCCAGCATTCGCTCCGTGAAGTCCAGCGCCGCCTCGACCCGCCGGAAGGTGGCGTTGCCGCTGGGGGCGTATTTGTCATAGAGGACGAAAAGCTCCCGCATCGGACTGGCGGGGGCCCAGCCCGGGAAGCAGTTGTAGCTGTTGTAGAAGACGCCGCCGGGCTTCAGGAAGCGCCGGGCGAATTCGATGACGTGGCGCTGGTTTTCCGGGCTGATCCAGGACCAGATGCCGTGCAGGCTGATGGAGTCGAATTGCGGCAGGTCGTTCCGCCCCAGGAGTTCCTCGAAGCTGTCGTCGTAGAAGCGGCCGCCGCTCTTCGCGGCCGCGGCCAGCTCGTTGGCGCCGGCGGCGTGGGCCGGGTTGAAGTCGGTGCCCACATACTGCCCCGGGGAGGCGGCGGCATGGATGTTGATCGATACGCCCTGCCCGAAGCCCAGTTCGCAGTGGGCACTGCCGGGGCCGATTTCCGGCGGGCGGAAACCGCGTGCCAGCAGGCAGAATCTCTGATAGACCGGGTTCAGCTCCCGGTAGTAGCCGTAGGTATAAGTGGATTCGGTAAAGTAGCCATCGTTCCAGTCGTTCATATTGCCATACGCTCCTTTTCTGGTCGTCCCGGACCGCGGCCTCGTGGAAAACGCCGTTTTTCCCGGCGGAGCGGGCCGCGCTGTCCTTATGATAACGGGGAATCCTCGGCCTGTCAAGCGGGCGGGGCTGACAGCGGGGGATTGAGGTATTTCGTCCCGGGTGCCGGGGTTGCGGGCGGCGGGAAAAAACGCCGGGATCCGGAGGCGGCGTCACTTTGCCCCCGCACGGCGGGGCTTCCTCTGCGATGGCAGGCCGGAAACCTTTACGGGCCTAGTTCAAATTTACGATGTATTTTTCCGTTCATTTTTGGTATAATATAAATAATTGGCAGAATTGGCAGATTACTTGGAACCGGCAACGGGGCAGCGGGAATTACCGGGACATCATGGTTGAAGGGGAGACGGCGTCATGACAACGCTGACAGCGAAGGAAAAAGCCCAGGAATTCATCCACGCGTTCTACACGCAGGGAAATATTGTCAATTACCTGGCAATGGCGGCGGATGACGACATCATCGCCTTCGGGCCGCATTCGGACCAGTACGCCATCGGAAGGGATGAAGCGTCGCATTGCCTGCGGGGGGAATTTGACGCCATCGCGCCCTGCAAGCTGTTCCGCAGTCGTCTTCGGGTGAAAGAAGAAGCCGATAACTGCGCGGTCACCGGGCTGGTGAGCCTGCGAACGGCGCACGACACGTCCCCGGTCCTGCACCAGCTGACGCTGATGTACCGGATCCGGGGCGGGATGTATCGGCTGAAGGGCATCCATCTCATGCGGGACGCCCGGCATGAGGCGACGTACCGCATGGTGTGCACCAAGATGGTGAACGCGGCGGTGGAAAAGGCGAAGGAAGATATCGGCGTCCTGCCCGTGACGCAGGAAGCGCTTCCCCGTTATGTGCATTCCGGTCTCATCACGTTCCGGCTGGAGGATGACCGTCAACTCGTGCATTATAGTGATGACTTCTGGAAGATGCTGAATTATCCGGATCGGGAAACCTTCAATGAAGAGATCGGCCCCCATATGATGCGGCTGGTCCCCGAAGAGAACCGGCAGGCGTTGCTGTCCGCCATCACGAAGCAACTCACGAAGCAGGAAGGCTATCAGGTAGAGTACGCCATGTGCCGGAATGGCGGGGAGCCACAGCTTTGGGTGGTGGAGTGCGGTCATCGCTGTTTGGGGGAAGACGGGCGGCCGGCGTATCATGCTGTCGTCCTTGACATCACGTCCATCAAGCAGGCCAGTGAGACCATCGCCTATCAGGTTTCTTACGATGACCTTACGGGCATCTTCAACAAGTCGGCTTTCTGCCAGCAGGCGCAGCGGATCCTCGACGTGAGCCCCGATGAGGAATTCGAGATCATGAGCCTCGACATCGAGCGGTTCAAGATCATCAACGACCTGTTCGGCGAGGAGACCGGCGACCGCATCCTCAAATACCTGGCGGATTTCTTCCGGGAGACGCGGCTTCCCCAGAGCGTTTTTGCCCGGCTCCATTCGGATATCTTCCTGCTCTTCTACCCGGCGAAGGACAAGAACCGGGAGCGGTTCATAAAGTCGCTGAAGGTGCTGGCGGCGAGCTTTACCCTGGGCTACCGGGTCGTGCTGCGCTTTGGCGTCTATCAGATCAAGGAAAGGGGCCTGGCGGTAAGCGCCATGATCGACCGGGCGCTGCTGGCCCTGATGAAGTCGAAGGAGAACGGCCTGGTGGACGTCTGCGAATACAACGCGACGATGCGCAGCCACCTGATGACGGAGCAGTCGATCGTCAACGATATGAACGAGGCGCTGACGCAAAAGCAGTTCGTGATCTACCTGCAGCCAAAGTACGACGCTACCAGCGCCCGGGTCGTGGGCGCCGAGGCGCTGGTCCGCTGGATGCACCCCACCCGGGGACAGATTCCGCCGTCGGAATTCGTGCCGGTGTTCGAGCATAATGGCTTCATTTTCCAGGTGGATCAGTTCGTTTGGGAAGAGACTTGCCGCCTCCTTCGGAAGTGGCTGGACGACGGGGTTAATCCCCCGCCGGTGTCGGTGAACGTCTCCCGCGTCGATTTCTACAGCACCCAGCTTGTCAATATCTTCGACAAGCTGATCAGGAAATACGATCTGCCGCCGGAGCTCCTGGAACTGGAGCTCACGGAGAGCGCCTATACCGACAACCCGCAGCAAATCATCGAGATCACTAAGGAGCTGCAGTCGAAAGGCTTCAAGATACTGATGGACGATTTCGGCAGCGGCTACTCCTCGCTCAACATGCTGAAGGAGTTGCCGGTGGACGTGCTGAAAGTCGATCTGAAGTTCCTCGACAGCGGCGGCGATACCGGGCGCGGCGGCAACATCCTGAATTCCATCATCCGCATGGCGAAGTGGATGCGGATGCCGGTGGTGGTGGAGGGCGTCGAGACGAAGGCCCAGGCGGATTTCCTGCGGACCATCGGCTGCAACTACATCCAGGGTTACTATTTCTCGAAGCCGATGCCCGTGGCGGATTTCGAGAAGCTGCTTTCGCAGCGGGCGGAAGTCGTGGAAAAGGAACCGCCGATGATCGCCAACTGGCCCGACGACCAGGATCTCGAGGAACTCCTGAATCCCAATACGAATTTCAGCCGCCTCTTCAACGGCATCATCGGCGGCGTCGGCCTCTACGAGTTCTACGACGGGCGGCTGGAGCTCCTGCGGGCCAACGATAACTTCTTCCGGCTGATGGAGGCGCCGGCGGAGATCATCCTGGAAAAGGGCAAGCAAGTGCTGGATTACATCCTGGAGGAGGATCGCCCGGCGCTGCTGCACGCCATGGAAGCGGCGCGGCACGGCCGGGTGGCGGAGTGCGTGGCCCGGCGGCGGCTCCTGAACGGCACTGTGCTCTGGATGCGGATCCGGGCCAGCGTCATCCTCGACGACGGCGAGCGGCTGCTGCTCTTCCTTTCCTGGGAAGATGTCACTCAGCAGTTCAGCCAGCAGATGAATCTCCAGCAGCTTACGGATTGCATTCCGATGGGATTCGTATTCGGGCGGCTGCTGGGCAACGAGATCGAGCTGGAGTACGCGAACCGCTGGATTCTGGATCTGGACGGCGTCCCTGCGCATAACGAGGGGGGCGAGATCGAGATGTCGTTCCGGAAACTCGTCGGCAGTAAGGCCCACGACGCTTTTGTCAATTATATCCGGCAGGCGACGGATCTCGCGGAGCCCTATACCGTGGAATACGCCTTCACCAACTACTTCGGGCGGGATTTCTGGCTGCGGGCGGTGCTCAACGCCAGCCGTAGCCACGACGGCTCCATCGCCATCTACGCCAATATCTATGATCTCACCGTCCAGCACGACCTGGAAGAGAAGGCGGGAAATGCGGGCCGGGCCAAGAGGGGCCCTTCCACGGCCAATACTCTGACGTGGCGGTAATGGAAGAAAGAAAGAGCCGCCCCGTACAGCGCGAAGGAACTGTGAAGTGATTTTTGGACAGTTCCTTGGGCTGCCGGGACGGCTCTTGCTGTGTCCTGCGTCCGGGGGAAATCATCCCTTTTCCATGTACGGCGGGGTGCCGTTGATTTCGGCTTCGCGGATGCGTTCCCGAAGGCGTTCGAGATTCTTCTGGTGGAGGTCGATGGCGAAACGGATGCGGTGCCGCTCCTCGTCGGTGAAGTCGCCGGTTTCATAGGCCTGACGGATGCGGGCGAGACGAGCCTCCACGTCCCGCTGTTCGTCGGCCAGCAGCTTCCTGTCGAGGAGAGCCAGACCGTAGACGGCACGCATATCCTTCCGTACATGGTCGGCATAGCCGGCCTCGGCGGAGGTCTTTTCGAGGTATTTCGCCACGTGGCAGATGATGTCGAAGGGATTCTCGGCGCTGTGGATCATGCCGAGGAGTTCCATCTTGATATTCTGGTCCTCCCCGTGGGGCAGGGTGACGTCGGTCTGCTTCTCAATCATGGGATTCGCTTCCTTTTCTTTTCGGATCGGCCCGGAAAAACGGCGGGCCTTTTTCGTAAAGCATAGCACAGAGGAACGGCTCCGTCCACCCCTGCCGGGCGGAAACAGGCCGGGACGGTGGACAGGACGTACGGACAATGGCTGGGGCAGTTTTCGAAACGGATGAGAGAGAAAGGAGACGGTATCATGCGATATTGGCCGAATCTGGGGGCGGTGCTTTTGGTGGCGGCGGCGATTTTCTGCGGCTGCGCCCGGGACGGCGCGTCGGCGAACCCGCCTGCGCCCCCACAGGACCGGGTCGCTTCCGCGGTCCGGGAGATGACGACGGCGGAGAAGGCCGGGCAACTCATGATGGTGGGTTTTTACGGGGAGGAAATGAACGAGGATATCGCCTTCCTTCTCAACGAATACCATATCGGCGGCGTCATCCTGTTTGACCGCAATATCGAAAGCGCGAAGCAGGTGCGGGCGCTGACGTCGGCCCTGCAGGAAACCGTCGGCGACTGGCCGCTGCTGGTGGCCATCGACGAGGAGGGGGGCCTCGTGGCCCGGGGCCGGGACGTGATCCCGCCGCCGCCATCCGCCGCTGAAATCGGCGCCGGCGGCGACCCGGCGCTGGCCCGGGACTGGGCCCTCCGGACGGCGGGCGAACTCAAATCCCTCGGCGTCAACCTGAACTTCGCGCCCGTGGCCGACCTCGGTCTCGCCGGTGACCGCTCGTACAGCGACGAACCGGAAACCGTTGCCGCCTTCGCCGGGGCGGCGGCGGACGGCTACGCGGCGGAGGGGCTCCTGTGTGCGCTGAAGCATTTCCCGGGCATCGGCAAGGGCAAGGCGGACACCCATGTGGGCCGCGTCACCGTGGACGTCAGCCTGGAGGAACTGCGGGCGGAGGATATGCGCCCCTTCCGGGAAATTCTGGCGGGCCGGCGGGCCGGGGACGTTTTCGTGATGGTGGGCCATGTGGATTACCCGGCCATCGACGGGGAGTGGCCGGCCAGCCTCTCTCCGAAGGTCATGGCGCTGCTCCGGCAGGAGACGGGCTTTGACGGCGTGGTGGTGACCGACGACCTCGGCATGGGCGCCGTTGCCGGTCATATCGCCGCCGACGATGCCGCCGTACAGGCGGTGCGGGCCGGAGCCGACGTCGTCCTCTTCTGTCACGAGTACGAGGCGATGAACGCCGCCCACCACGCCCTCTGCCGGGCCATCGAAGACGGCACGATTCCCGCCGCCCGGGTGGACGAGGCCTTGACGCACGTGCTCCGGGCCAAACGCGCCCTCGCCGGAGAGAAGGCGGATCGCTGAATCATGGTTGACGCTGCCTGCCGATTTACCGGAGGCAGCGTTTTTCGGTTTTTTTCAAAGCAGGCAGGAAAAATCGCTCGGAGAGAGAATTATACAAGTATCATCTTTAGGAGGGATCGGAATGCAGGAATACAAGAGCGCAAATCTGAGGAACGTCGCCATTGTCGGTCACGGCAAGGCGGGCAAGACGAGTCTGGTGGACGCCTGTCTGTTTGACGCCGGGGCAGTCAAGCGCCTGGGGAAAGTGGACGACGGCACCTCCGCCCTCGATCATGAAGCGGAGGAGACGAAGCGCGGCCTTACCATCTCGAGCGCCCTGGCGGCGGTGGAGTGGCGCGGCTGCAAACTGAACCTCATCGACACCCCGGGCTACCCCGACTTCGTCAGCGAAGTCAAGGGCGCCCTCACCGCCTGCGACAGCGCCATGATCGTCGTCTCCGCCCCTTCGGGCATTGAAATCGAGACGGAAAAGGACTGGCTCCTGGCCGAGGAAATGGGAATGCCCCGCGCCTTCTTCATCAACAAGATGGACCGCGAGCACGCGGACTTCAAGGGCGTGGTGGAGGAACTCCGCGTCCGCTTCGGCACGGGCGTCGTCCCGGTCCAGCTGCCGATTGGCGCCGAGGATTCCTTCCAGGGCGTGGCGGACCTTCTTTCCATGCACATGAAGATCATGACGCATGACGACGAGGCCGTGGTGGCCGAGATTCCCGAATACATGAACGAATCCGTGGAAGAAGCGCGCCAGACGCTCATCGAGGCCCTGGCCGACTTCGATGACAGCCTGATGGAAAAGTTCCTCGAGGGCGAGGACATCCCCGAGGAGGAGATCGGCAAGGCCCTGTCCGACGGCATTGCCGCCGCCAAAGTCTTCCCCGTCTTCTGCGGCTCCGCCGCGGCGGACATCGGCGTCAAGCAGCTCCTGAACGGCATCGTGGGCTATCTGCCCGCGCCGGGCCTTTCGCCGGCTGTGGGCGTCGACCCGAAGACCGAGGACATCGTCGAGCGTCCGCTGGACGGCCCCTTCTCCGCCCAGGTGTTCAAGACCATCGTCGATCCCTTCGTGGGGCGCCTCTCCTTCCTGCGCGTCTTCTCCGGCGAATTCGCCGGCGATTCCAGTGCCTACAACGCCAACCGTGACGCCACCGAGCGCATCGGCGCCATCTTCACCATGCAGGGCGAGAACCAGGTCAAGATCAGCCGCGTCGGCGCCGGCGACATCGTCGTCACCTCCAAGCTCACCGTCACCAAGACCGGCGATACCCTCTGCACGAAGGAAGCCCCGGTCCGTTACGATCCCATTGCCTATCCCGGCTCCATGCTCATCATGGCCGTCTATCCGAAGAAGAAGGGCGACGAGGACAAGGTCTTCGGCTCCATCGAGAAGGAGCAGGACGAAGACCCGACCATCATCCTCGTCAAGGCCCCGGAGACGAAGGAAACCCTTGTCCGGGCGCTGGGCGAGGTCCAGATCGACATCCTTGGCGAGCGCATCGCCCGCAAGTTCGGCGCCGAGGCCGAGTTCCGCGAGCCGAAAGTTCCGTTCCGCGAAACCATCAAGAAGACCGTCAAGGTCGAGGGCAAGCACAAGAAACAGAGCGGCGGCCACGGCCAGTACGGCCACGTCTGGCTGGAGATCAGCCCCCTGCCCGCCGGCACCGGCAACGAGTTCACCGAGACCATCTTCGGCGGCAGCGTGCCGCGCCAGTTCATCCCCGCCGTGGAAAAAGGCACCTCGGAGACTCTGGCCCAGGGAATCGTCGCCGGCTACCCCGTCGTCGATGTCAAGGTCAACCTCTACGACGGCTCCTACCACACCGTTGACTCCTCCGAGGCGGCCTTCAAGACGGCCACGGCCCTCGCCCTCAAGAAGGGCATCATGGAGGCCTCGCCGGTACTTCTGGAGCCCATCTACAACATGACCATCATCGCCCCCGAGTACTTCATGGGCGACGTCATGGGCCAGCTCAATACGAAGCGGGCCCGCATCATGGGCATGGGCGGCAGCGACCGCAAGGACATGAGCGAAGTCAAGGCCCAGATCCCCGCCGTCGAGCTCTACAAGTACGCCACCGACCTCAGGGCCCAGACGAAGGGGCGCGGCTCCTTCACCGTGGAGTTCTCCCACTACGAGGAAATGCCGCAGAAGATGGCGGAAAAGGTCATAGAGAAGTTCAAGGCGGAAAAGGAAGAAAAGAAATAACCAATGAAAAGGCCGGCGGAGCGAATCTGCCGGCCTTTTCAGAAACGGTGCGCCTATGACCTTGGAAATGAAGATGAAGGAGGAACGTAAGGGAGGCGTCAAAATGGGAATCCGGCAGGTGCTGCCGGAAAACGCCGGAACCTGATGAAGACGATGAACCTGTCGGCGGAGAAGACCAGGAAAGCGCTGGCCCTGTCGCCGGAGCGGCAGAAGGAATTCGCGCCGGTTCTCTGGCCTCCCCGGAAATCATTTTTCGGTCTTTTCGGAAAGGAAAGAATTTGGTATCATATAAAATAGAATAAAAATTCATAGGAGGGATTTTCATGTTGCAATACACCTATTACGGCCATGCCTGCTTCCTGTTGGACGACGGCCAGCACAAGGTCCTGGCGGATCCGTTCCTGACCGGTAATCCGCTGGCGGCCATCAAACCCGGGGAAGTGGCTTGCGACTACATTCTCGTCTCCCACGCGCACGGCGATCATCTGGGCGACGCGCCGGCCATCGCGAAAAGGACCGGCGCCACGATCATCGCCATTCCCGAGGTCATCGGCGTCTGCGAGGCGCAGGCCCCCGGCATCAAGAGCCACGGCATGAACCTGGGCGGCTCGGTGAAGCTCCCCTTCGGCAAGGTTCGTATGACGCTGGCGCTCCACAGCTCCGGCGTGGCCGGCGGCATCGCCTGCGGCTTCGTGATCCAGATGGGCGGCCGCACCGTCTATTTCGCCGGCGATACGGCCCTCTTCCACGACATGAAGCTCATCGGCCGCAAGGACTCCATCGACTACGCCCTGCTCCCCATCGGTGACAACTACACCATGGGTCTCGAGGACGCGGTGATGGCGGCCCAGTGGCTCAATACCAGCCACGTCATACCCATCCACTACAACACCTGGCCCGTCATCGAGCAGGACGTGGAGCGGTATAAGGAAGTGACGGAGGACTCCACCCGGGCCGTCGTCCACATCGTGAAGCCCGGCGAGGCCATCAGCCTCGAATGACGGCCGGCCCCCTCATCGCCCTCCTCGGCCCTACCGCTGTGGGCAAGACGGCGCTGGCGGTGGCGCTGGCGAAGGCGCTGGATACGGACGTCGTTTCCGGCGACTCCATGCTCGTTTACCGCGGCTGTGACATCGGCACCGCCAAGCCATCGGCGGCGGAACGGGACGGCGTCGTCCACGAGCTCGTCGATATCCTCGATCCGTCAGAGCCTTTCAGCGTCAGCGATTTTCAGCGGCTGGCGGCGGCGCGGATTGCCGCCATTCAGGCCCGGGGACGCATCCCCGTCCTCGCCGGCGGCACCGGGCTCTACGTGAAGGCGCTGCTGGAGGGGTACGCCTTCAGCGAGGCGAAGGAGGATATAGCCTATCGCCGGGCGCTAGAGGCGCTGGCGGAGGAAAAGGGACGCGCCCATGTCCACGCCCTGCTGGCGGCGGCGGACCCGGCGGCGGCGGCGCGGCTCCACGTCAACGACCTGCGTCGGGTGATCCGGGCCCTCGAGGTCTGCCGCGGCGGCCGGGAGACGATTTCCCGGGCGAAGGCGGGCGGTCTCGTTTACGACGCGCTGGTCATCGGCTTGCGGCGGGAGCGCCAGAGCCTTTACGAGCGCATTGACCGGCGGGTGGACGCGATGATGGCGGCGGGGCTTGCCGATGAAGTGCGGGGGCTGCTGGCCGCCGGCGTTTCGCGGGACGCTCCGGCGATGAAGGGCATCGGCTACAAGGAAATGGCCGCCTGCCTTGCCGGTGAGATGACGCTGGCCGAAGCCGCCGCCGCCATCAAGCGTGCGACGCGCCGCTTCGCCAAGCGCCAGTTCACCTGGTACCGGAGCATGCCGTACGTTCGTTGGCTGGACGCGGACGACGTGCCGATTTCCGACCTTTTGGCAAAAGTTTTGCGGACGGCGGCAGGATTTTTCCCGGAAATGACGAAATAAAGAGTATATTATTCATGAACACGGGGAGAGGTTCTCATGACAAAAGGCATCAATTTGCAGGACAGCTTTCTCAATCAGGTGCGCAAGGAGAATGTCGGCGTTACGATCCATCTGGTGAACGGTTTCCAGCTCAAGGGGAACGTGCGCGGCTTCGACAACTTCACGGTGGTGCTGGAAGCGGCGGGCAAGCAGCAGATGGTTTATAAGCACGCCATTTCCACCATCACGCCGATGCGTCCGCTGGCCGGCGGCTTCGACTTCGAGAAGGGTGCCGGGAAGAGGGACGCGTCGTCGGCGCCCCGGGAGGAAGCGAAGGAGTAGCCGATTTCCGGCAAACGAGGAAAGAGACCGCCGCACAGTGATTGCGGCGGTCTTTTCCTGGGAGGGACGATATGAGGAAACGAGGGTTTGAAGTGGTCAGCGCCTATGCCGGGCAGGGCATCGGGCTGCCGCGGCGCAGGACCGGGCGGAGCGCCGGCTACGACATCGCCGCCGCCGAGGCGGTGACGATTCCGCCGCATCAGATGGCGCTGGTACCTACCGGGCTCAAGGCTTACATGGAGGCGGACGAATACCTGGGACTGCACGTGCGCTCCGGCTTCGCCATCCGCCACCTGGTGTCCTGCGTCAACGACCAGGGCATCATCGACGCCGATTACTACGGCAACGAGGAAAACGAGGGCCATATCTTCGTGCCGCTGATCAACCACAGTGACGTCCCTGTCGAGATCGAGCGGGGCGAACGCGTGGCCCAGGGCATCTTCTACCGCTATCTGACCGTGGACGGCGACGTCCCCGGCGAAGGCGAGGCCCGCCGGGGCGGCTTCGGCTCCACCGGCGAGCGGTAAGGATAAATAAACGCGAAAAAGCCCCGGCGGCAAATCCGTCGGGGCTTTTTCTTTGCGTTTGCATCACGGCGTCAGCGAAAAGCCTGCCGTCGTCCGTACCGTTCCCTTTGCGTCGGCAAACACCGCGTCGGAGGGGAAGGGCAGCGTTTCCAGGAACGGCAGCCCCTTTTCCGGGCCCATGACGAAGAGCGCCGTGGACAGGATATCCGCGACCAGGCCGGCGTCCGGGTTTTCCCCGCTCACCAGGAACGCCACGGCGGCGGTGCCGTTCACTACCGGCCAGCCGGTGAAGGGATCGAGGATATGGTGGAAGCGGGTGCCGTCCACGTCGATGAACTGCTCGTAATCCCCCGAAGCGGACAGGGCCGCGTCGGTAAGCGGCAATCGCCCCAGCCGGGCCGGCAGCGGTTCCCGGGGATGGCGCAGGGCGATCTGCCAGGGCTCGCCGTCGGCTTTCCGGCCCACGGCATAGACGGCGCTTTCCCCCAGGCTGATGAGACCGCTCTTGACGCCATGGCGGGCGTAGATGCGGCGGACCTCGTCCAGGGCCAGCCCCTTGGCGGCGCCGCCGGGATCCACCGCCATACCCGGCTCCGTGAGCATCGCCTGCCCGTTCGGCAGGAGCTGGAGATTCCAGCAGTCCACAAGGGCCCGGGTCCGGGCCACCGCCTCGTTGTCCGGCAGTTCCCCCTTCGCCAGCGCTTCCCGCCAGAGACGGCTCAAGGGCCCGATGGTCACGTCCCAGGCGCCGCCGCTTCGGATGGAGAGTTCCCGGGACACCGCCAGCAAATGATAGACCTCCGGCGACAGCGTCACCGGCTCGAGGCCGGCGGCAGCGTTCAGCCGGGCGATATCACTGGTGGGCTGGTCCGGATCCAGCCGGAGTTCCAGCTCCTTCAGCCGGGCCGCGCTCTCCTCCACCGCCGCCTCCGCCCCCGGTCCCTCGGCCATCAGCGACGCCACGGTGTGAAGAACCAGCAGCGACCGCGCCGCCGTCCGGGGCGCCTCGCGCTCCCCGCACCCCGCCAGCAGCAGGCAGCAGAGCAGCGGCACGATAACAAACCGCATGAAAACCACCTTTTTTTGCCTAAAATCAAAGCACGCTCCCATTGTAGCACAGAAAGGTGGGCAAGAGAAAGAGTTCTTCTTTGCTCAAGGATTTAAGACAAGAGCAGGATTTTATGATACAATCAGAATTAGACGGCTTGGGACAGGAAGCTTAGGACGGATAGGGGCTTTTTTACGGAGCGTATAGGAACGGTCGGCGTGGGCAAAAGCGCTGTTTTCGTACGGCTTGGCTTCCCTCATGACAAGCCGGTGTTTTCTTCGGAAACCGCAACGAAAGGACACGACATGCATCATGAGAAACACGCCAGGGATATGGGGCTGTCATTGAAAGCCTGGAAACAAGAAGCAGCGGATTTGCTGAATGCGGAAGCTGCTCCAGCGTATTTAGACTGGTACCAGCCAGATGTCAAGGTTTTTCGTCGCTATAATTTGCGAACGGGACGTTTGGTAAGCGGAACAAATGAAGGAGAAATCAAAACTTATTTCGACTTGGAAAAAGCAAGGATAAAGATATATTTGCCCAAAGAATACCTTGCAATGGCGCTAAGGAAGAAGTAGAATATTGTTGAGGAGGGATTTTCATGAGAGAGGAGTTTAAGATTCCTTGCCCCTGCTGTGGCGAAGCAATGGTTGATGATTTTGAGACCTGTCCCGTTTGCGGATGGTGTAACGATTATGCAAGCAACATGAACCCTGATGAGCGGGATATGCCCAATAATGACCTCTCCTTGAACGAAGCGAGAGCTTATTACCGAAAGACAGGAAAGCCTATCTCGTATGAGGGTACCTGTTATAAAACCGCCAGAGAGATTGAGGAAGCCGTATAACCTTAGAAAAACAGAGGAGCTGTCGCACGTAAAATAAAACGTGCGACAGCTCCTCTAAATTATATTCTCACCTCCTCCCGCAACTTTTCCAGCGCCCGGCGCTTCATCGCCGACGCCGCCTGCTGCGTCATGCCGAGGTGCCGGGCCGCTTCCCGCTGCGTCAGGGTTTCCCCGAAAAGCAGCCAGAGCAGCCGCTTCGCCCGGGGCGCGAGTCCCGCCAGACGCTCGTCGAACGCCGCCCGTTCCTCCATGTCGCGGCGTTCGCCCTGCGGGTCCGGCAGGTTCTCCAGATAGATGCGTCCCGCCTCGCCG
>JAEEGL012409553.1_pt1 | contig 14123 bp, 13 predicted proteins | sample 9134231 | NCBI WGS metagenome assembly JAEEGL01 (sample SAMN16246548, study PRJNA631951) | gut metagenome | biome: gut microbiome; feature: rumen; material: fiber-attached | host: Bos | place: Iran: Karaj | collected 2018-10 | reverse complement strand
TAGTACAGTAACTGTAACATTAGTTAATGCAGGAGCTGCTAAGGTTAACGTTATCAAAGTAATTAAAGAAATTACTGGTTTAGGATTAAAAGAATCTAAAGATATCGCTGATAACGGTGGAGCAGTTAAAGAAAATATTTCAGTTGATGAAGCTAATGACATTAAAGCTAAGTTAGAAGAAGCTGGCGCTGAAGTAGAAGTTAAATAGTTAATTAAAATTGACATAGGAAACTATGTCTTTTTTATTTTATAAAAATGTTATGTTAAAATGTGCTTTTTCCTTATGTAGATTAAAAAATACTTGCAAAACATATAAAGGTGTGTTATTGTAATCGGCGAGGTGAAAGAATAATGGATAAAAGCATATATAGCGATTTATCAATTAGGTTGGCTAAAGATGGTGATTTAACTATTTTTGCAGCTAGCTACATCAATGAATATTTTCAAAAAAATATTAAAGGTTTAGAGGATGTTACTTCAGAGATTGAAATTAACCCTAGAACAGGAAAAAAAACAGTAACTCATCATTTAAAAACAAGTGAAGGATATAACTATAGGATAATACAAGAGAATTTTCCTGATACTCGTCTTGAAACAGAACCTGACATTGATACAATGGATGGAGAAATTCACGGTAGAGTTGAAGATGATGTCACACTTATAGATGCAATTAATAATAAAGAAGAGGTAATTGTATTTAATACATCTATTGATTGTAATGTAGAAGAACAATATGTTTGGAGTATTTTAAAAGAACAATTTAATGAAAATGGTGCATATGTTGAGGATTATACACCTGGACTAAAGGTAACAACAGATATTTTTGACAGAGAAGAACATAAAAAAGCAGTATTAAAAAATGATAATTCATCATTTAATCATCTAATCCTTGATAATTGTTGTCCATCTCCAGTTCGATATGTAATGGATGCAGCTCGTAAGCCAAAACCAGTAAGAAATGTTGTTGCAACATGTAATCCAGTTAGTGCTAGAATGATATGCATGATAGAAGAATATGAAGGAGATAAACTTGTTGACAGAAGAAGAGTTATTGGTAAACCAATATATACCGCATATTATGACTATATGTTAGAAAAAGGTTATTTCATTAGTGGTTGTAGAGAAAAAGATATAATAAGATAGTTTAACTATCTTTTTTATTGACATAATATTATTATTTGTTATAATAAATAACCAGGTGGGTGGATAAAAATGAAAATGTATGAAGCTAAATGGTTGGAAGAACATATAAAGAAAAAATTAGAGTTTTATAGATATATGGAAAATGAAAATTCATATAAAACTAAACAAACTGAATTTAACGTTTATGAATATCTTGGATATAACGTTAAGGGATTTAATATTTTTGATACTTTTAATGAAGAATATAAAATTATTGGTACTGATATTGTTATACCTATATATACAGTAGAAGATAAATCTGAAACTCCAGATCCACATATTATCGTTATAAATAATTATTGTGGTGAATTATATTATTTATTTAAAAACAAAACAACATTAGATGAATGTGTTGAAAAAGATAATAATGTAATTTCTTTTGGAATGAAAACTGGTGAATCATTATATTTTATGAAACATAGTATCAATAGTGAATATACATTCCATGAAGAATATCGACCTGGTAAAACAGTAATTACTAATATATGTAAAAAGAATGGTGACGCATCAAATAAAGAAGAGTATAGTCTTACTAAATCACCATTTATAAAAGGTGGCTTTTGTCCAGAAATAGATCTTATCAAGATTGCTGTTGAACAAAAAAATGATGGTGAATATGATGTGTATTTTTTTGATTTAGTTACAAATAAAATGTACCAAGAAACATACACAGGTAAATCATTATATTCAGTTTATTATCGATATATGATTGATAATGGATATTTTAATGAAAATGATTTACCATTTATGATTAGTGAAAATACAAGAAAGATATAGTAAACTATATCTTTTTTATTATTTATAATAGAGTTATAATTATAATAGGTGAAGATATGAAAAAGAAAGTATTAGTTATTTTATCAATTATTATCCTGATAGTAAGTTTATTAACATTATTTATTAATTTACGTATGATTAATAGTACTAAAGATCAAATAGTTAGTATTGATAGTTTAAGTAATGATTATGATGCTATTATTGTATTAGGGTGCAAGGTAAATGATAATGGACCTAGTTTAATGTTAGCTAGAAGATTAGATAGAGGAATTGATGTTTATAATAAAATAAATACTAAAGTAATATTAACTGGTGATCATGGTAAAAATGAATATGATGAAGTAAATATTATGCGTGATTATGTATTAGATTCTATTCCATCAAAAGATATATTCTTAGATCATGCGGGTTTTAATACTTATGATAGTATATATCGTGCTAAATATGTTTTTGAAGCTAAAAAGGTAGTTATAGTTACACAAAAATATCATATGTATCGAGCTTTATTCCTAGCTAATTCCCTAGATTTAGAGGCAGTAGGTGTAGTAGCGGATGATATACCTCAAAAAGGAATTATGATAAAAAATGAAATAAGAGAAATATTATCTCGAGATAAGAATTATTTTAAAGGATTAATTAAACCAAAGAGTAAGTATTTAGGTGAAATAATACCACTTGATCAAGATGGTATAGTTACAGAAGGGTAGTAGTAAATAAAATAGTAAATAAAGGCAATATAACTTGCCTTTTTTTTATTGATATTATAAAATTAAATTATAGTAGGAGAAGGATATGATAAAAAGAAGTTTGATATATAGTATTATATGTGCATTATTATTAATTGTTGTTACTATTGGAGTAACATATTCATTTTTTAATTTTACAAAGACAGGTAATTTAAATAACGTTAGAACAGGTAGAATGAACTTTGATGCAGAACAAGGTGTTGAAGTTACATTAAGTGATTTGTTTCCAATATCAGCAACTGGAGAAATAACTCCAGAAACACCAGGTGTTGGTAGTGTTACAGTACATGTAACTGGTGATACTAATTATGAAGATGGTATTGAATATCGTGTTAAAACAGTTAATGTATCAGGTAGTAATGGAACTGATCTACCAATAAGTGTTAATATTAGTTATTCAGCTAATGGAACAGGTAAAACAATTGGAGAAGAAGATGAATATTATTTTACTAATCGTGGAGGAAATACTTCAATATATCAAGTATTAACTACTGATACAATTAGTGAAAATGGTGACTTAGTAGTTGGTTATATAGCACCAGGTGAAACAGGAATAGATGGTAATATAACTATCATGGCTTATTTAGATGCAAGTAATATTGCAATTACTGATACTCTTCCAGAAGAATTAACTGATACAAATAATGATGGTTATATTGATGGTACTGATGATGAATGGGTATCTGGAAGAACAGTGTTTACTACTGAAGAATGGAATGAATTATCAAATAGTGGTGTTAGTTTCCAAATAAAAGTAGAAGCACAAGAGGGAGTTTGGATACCAAGTAATTAATAATTAAAAAAAGGCTAAAAAGCCTTTTTTTGTGATATAATTAGATAAAACAAGTAAAATGTTAATGCTAGTTGACAAATTTCCAAGGTTAATTGGTAGTGCGCAACCGACATTTTTGATATATTTTTTCGTGAGGTGAGGAAAATGAAAATTAATGAAAAGATTTACAATTTAAGAAAGGAGCACAATTTATCACAAGAAGAATTAGCTGATAAATTAAATGTATCTAGACAAACAATATCTAAATGGGAATTAGGTGAAAGTTGTCCTGATTTTGATAAGATAGTTCCATTATGTGAAGTATTTAATATTACTACAGAAGAATTACTTCGTGATAAGAAAGAAATAGTTCAAAGTGAGAATACTCAGAAAGTTGATGTTATTAAAGCTGTATTAATATGTGTATCAATATTCTTCTATTTTATTGCTATTATTGCTACAGTAGTAGCTGAAGAATTCTTACATTTAAATGATGGCTTAGTAGCTGCAACATTTTTAACACTATCTGCCATTGCGACAATAATTTTAGTATTTACTTTATTAACTAGAAGAAATAATAAAGAAGTTGAATTTAATGAAGTTAAAGAAGAATTTAAAATGGAAAGAGTTAATCCAGTATTTAAATCTATTATTAGTGTATTAGCTTTAATTTTTACTATTATTTATTTAGTTGTTAGCTTTACTACAGGTGCTTGGCATGTAACATGGTTCTTATGGTTAATTTATGCAGCTGGTGTTCAAATTATTAGATTAGTATTTATTTTGAAAGGAAAGAATGTTGATGAATAATAGAAATGTTATAATTACATTAATTATTTTTCTTTCAGTAATATGTATTTCTCTAATATCTGCAATGGTTGTTTTAATTAATAAAGATTTCAATTTTAATTTTGGATTTAATTTTGGATCTTGGAAAATAAACTTAGTAGATAGTATTGAAGTAGAAGGAAGTATTATTAATAAAATAGATTTAAATGTATATAGTACTGATGTTGAAATTAAAGAAAGTAAGACAAATAATTTAAAAATAGAATACTATAGTAATAAAAATGAAGATAAATTAATTAAAAACGAAAATAATATCATATCTATTAATGAAGAAGAAAGTAAGACGATATGTATTGGAATATGTTCTAATAGAAAAAGAGTAGTAATATATGTTCCAAGTAGTTATATTGGTTCATATAACATTAAAAGTACTAGTGGTGATGTTAATTCAAATATTGATTTAATAGAAAGTGAAGTAGATATTAATACAACAAGTGGTGATATTAAGTTAAAAGATATTACATATGCAAATATTTTTACTACTAGCGGTAATGTAAATATAAATAATGTTAATAAAGTTAATTTAAGTACAACTAGTGGAGATGTATTTATAAAAGGTGAAACAGATAAAATAGAAATTAAAAGTACTAGTGGGGACTTAGAAGTTAATAAAGTTAATAAATATTTAAATTTATATACAGTTAGTGGAAAAGTTAAAATAAATACTCTTAATATAATAGAAGATTCTCTTATTAGTACAACAAGTGGCGATGTATTTATTAATAATAATGAAAGTGATTGTTATGTTGAATTTAGTTCAATGACTGGTGATAGAAATATTAATAAAAGTAATCGTAAGAGTGATCTTATTTTAAAAGTAAATACTATAAGTGGAGATCTTAATATTAATTAAAAAAGATAAAATAAAAATAGCAACAGATAACAGTTGCTTTTTTTTGAAAAATTTGCTATTATATATAGCCATCGGGGGAAATATGGAAGAAAATTTAAAAGAAGATATATTTGGTGGAGATAAAAGTCCATATGAAAATATAACAACAGAGGATTTTATTAAAGAATATCGTGATTTTGCACGTACTGGTGATTTTTCACAATTAGTAAAGGATTTTGTAAATAATCCATATATAAGATATGATAATTGTTGGTGGTTAAGTAATGTAACTAGCAATATTAAAGACTTAGATAGATATCTAAAACTTAATATACCAGATCTAGATAGCTATGGTTTTACAACTGATGGTTTTATTGTTCAAAATGATAAATATGTACCAGTTAGCTTTTATACATCTATGAATTTTAGCGAAATGGATAACTATGAATTATATACTTTTTTTACAAAAGGAAGAGATGATGAATCAACTAATGCTACTATAAATTGTGTATTAAAAGATAGTCTTAATATGGGTATTTCTATTGGAGAAGCAAATGAACACAATGTGGGTTTAGTTGCAATGAATATTATTCCAGTAATCAATTCTCGTGATAATGCAATGGATGCAACAAAAATATATATTTCTGACGGAAAATTATGTCGTGAAAATTACTATGCTGATAGAGATCGCCATGGAGTTGTTGCGACAGTATATAGTCTAGACTATATTTTAACAAGACCAACGCCTATTTATAGTTTTGAAAGTGAATCATATTATGCTGGTAATCTTTTAATTACACCATCTACAGATTTACCAAGTTTTATTACTGATAAGAATAATATTATCGATGTGATAAAAGTGTATGAAGATAAAAAAGAACCAGGTGTGATTAAAGTAAGTCATGAAGTTAATAATCATGCATGTTCACATCCTATTGAAGGTGAGTCATTATATGATGCATATTATAAATTTATGATAGAACAAGGATATTTCAAAGAAATTAATACAAAAAAGAATACTTTATAAAAAAAGAATGGTTTAAAGCCATTTTTTTTATGATATAATAATAGCGATTTGGAGTGATACTATGGATAAAATAATAATTAAAGGAGCTAGAGAGAATAATTTAAAGAATATTGATCTAGAATTACCAAAAAATAAATTAATAGTAATGACTGGTTTATCAGGTAGTGGTAAAAGTAGTTTAGCTTTTGATACTATTTATGCAGAGGGTGAAAGAAGATATATAGAAAGTTTATCTGCGTATGCTAGACAATTTCTAGGTGGTAGTGAAAAACCAGATGTAGATAGTATAGAAGGACTTAGTCCAAGTATCAGTATTGATCAAAAATCTATTAATAATAATCCAAGAAGTACTGTTGGTACAGTAACAGAAATATATGATTATTTAAGACTATTATTTGCAAGAATAGGAGTTCCTTACTGTCCATATCATCATCGTCCTATTAAAAGTCAAACAGTAGAAGAAATAGTTAATAAATTATTAGAGTATCCTATTGGTACTAAGATGATTATTATGTCACCTATTGTTCATGGTGAAAAAGGAACACATAAAGACTTACTAGATTCCTTACGTAAAGAAGGTTTTATTAGAGTAAGAATTAATGGTGAAATATATGATTTATCTGAAGAAATTAATTTAGAAAAGAATCTTAAAGATAAAATAGATATTATAGTTGATAGAATAGTTATTAAAGAAGATATTAGAAGTAGATTATTTGAATCTATTGAACTTGCTACTAATAAAGCAGATGGTAAAGTAGTTATTGATATAGTTGGTGAAGGGGAAATATTATTTTCTACTAAATATGCCTGTCCAGAATGTAATTATAGTTTACCAGAATTAGAACCAAGATTATTTAGTTTTAATAGTCCTTATGGAGCTTGTACTGAATGTAAGGGACTTGGTACTAAACTAAAGATAGATCCTGATTTATTAATACCTAATAAAGATAAGAGTTTAAATGATAATTGTATAGTTACTTTATCTGAAGATAAAGAATCAATTGATTATCGTAAATTAGAAATAGTTTGTAAAAAATATAAAATTGATATGAACAAACCATTTAATAAACTAAGTGAAGAAAAACAAAATATCGTATTATATGGTTCACCTGATTTAATTGATTTTAAAATAACTACTAAAAGTGGTAATACTATGAAAAATACTACTTTCTATGAAGGTGTTATCAATAATCTTGAAAGAAGATATATGGAAACATCTAGTGAATGGATTCGTGATTGGTTAAATAATTATATGATTGAGTTGGAGTGTCCTAAGTGTCATGGTGCAAGACTTGATGATAGTGTACTTAATATTTTTATTGATAAAAAGAATATATTTGACATAACATGTATGTCTATTAAAGAACTATTAAGTTGGATTAGTGCTCTTAAACTAACAAAAAAAGAAGAAGATATTGCAAGTTTACTAATTAGTGAAATAAAGAATAGATTAAGTTTCTTAAATAATGTAGGTCTTGATTATTTAACATTGTCAAGAAGTGCTGGTACACTTTCTGGTGGAGAAAGTCAGAGAATTAGATTAGCAACCCAAATAGGTTCAAGACTTACTGGTGTATTATATGTGCTTGATGAACCAAGTATTGGACTACATCAAAAAGATAATGAAAAATTAATTAAATCACTTCAAGAAATGAGAGACTTGGGTAATACATTAATCGTTGTTGAACATGATACTGATACAATGATGGCAGCTGATTACTTAGTTGATATTGGTCCTGGTGCCGGTGATGATGGTGGTTATGTAGTAGCTGCTGGAACACCTAAAGAAGTAATGAATAATAAGAATAGTTTAACTGGTAAATATTTAAAAGGTGAATTAAAAATAGATGTTCCTAAAAAACGTCGTAAGGGAAATAAGGAATTCTTGGAAGTAATAGGAGCAAGAGCTAATAATCTTAAGAATATTAATGTTAAATTTCCACTTAATACATTTACTTGTGTAACTGGAGTAAGTGGTAGTGGTAAAAGTAGTTTAGTTAATGAAATATTAATGAAGGGTATTACTAATAAACTATATAAATCAAGAGAAAAACCAATGGATCATGATAAAATAAATGGTATTGAAAATATTGATAAATTAGTCTTTATTAGTCAAAATCCTATTGGAAGAACACCAAGAAGTAATCCTGCAACATATACAGGTGTATTTGATGATATAAGAGATTTATTTGCTAGTACTAAAGAAGCTAAGATGTTAGGTTATGGAAAGAATAGATTTTCATTTAATGTTAAAGGTGGACGATGTGAAGCATGTTGGGGAGATGGTGTTAAAAGAATAGAAATGCATTTCTTACCAGATGTTTATGTACCATGTGAAGTATGTCATGGAAGTCGTTATAATAGTGAGACATTATCTATTAAATATAAAGGAAAAAATATTGCGGATGTACTAGAAATGCGTGTTAGTGAAGCATTAGAGTTTTTCTCTAATATTCCAAAAATTAAACATAAATTACAAACTATGTTTGATGTAGGACTTGGTTATGTTAAATTAGGACAAAGTGCTCCAACCTTATCAGGTGGAGAAGCAGGCCGTGTTAAATTAGCTAAAGAATTACAAAAGAAACCTACAGGTAAGAGTTTGTTTATTCTAGATGAACCTACTACTGGATTACATACCGATGATATAAAGAAATTATTAGTTATTTTACAAAGAATAGTTGATAATGGCGATACTGTTATTGTTATTGAACATAATCTTGATGTTATTAAAGTAGCAGATTATATCATTGATTTAGGACCAGATGGTGGTAATGGTGGAGGTAATATAGTTGCAACTGGTACACCAGAAGAAATAGCTAAAGTAAAAAATAGTTATACTGGTGAGTTCTTAAAGAAAGTGTTATAATTAAATTAAGGAGAGTTATGGAAAAAAGTAAAGTTTATTTTACAAAAGAAATAAGCAAAGAGAATTTAGTTAAATTATACAAAACATTAGGAAAAGAACTAAAAGGTAAAGTAGCAGTTAAAGTACATAGTGGTGAAGATGGTAATCAAAACTTTTTAAGACCAGAATTTATGGAAGATATCATTAATTATGTTAATGGTACAGTAGTAGAATGTAATACTGCTTATGGAGGAAAACGTAATACTACAGAAAAACATTTAAAAACTATTAGTAAACATGGTTGGACAATGTATAATTTTGATTTAATGGATGAAGAAGATAATGATTTAGTTTTACCAGTTAAAAATGGTATTCACTTAAAGGAAAACTATGTTGGTAAACATATGGAAAATTATGATTCTATGTTAGTTCTATCACATTTTAAAGGTCATCCTATGGGAGGATTTGGTGGTGCATTAAAACAACTTTCTATTGGTTGTGCATCATCTCGTGGAAAAGCTTGGATTCATTCAGCAGGAACTAATAAAGATCAATATACAGTATGGAATAAATTGCCAAAACAAGATGATTTTTTAGAAAGTATGGCTGAAGCAGCTAGTTCAGTTGTTGATTATTTTCATGGAAATATGGTATTTATTAATGTCTTAAAAAATATGAGTGTTGATTGTGATTGTTGTTCTGTTGCAGAAGACCCTTGTATAGCTGATTTAGGAATGATGATATCACTTGATCCAGTAGCTATTGATAAAGCTTGTGTTGATATGGTAAATAATTCAAATGATCCAGGTCGTGATCATTTTATGGGAAGAGTTAATTCAAGAAATGGTGTTCATACTATTGAAAAAGCTTATGAATTAGGTGTTGGAAACATAGATTATGAATTAATAGAAATTTAAAACTACTTCGGTAGTTTTATTTTTTGATTTACTTTTTATTAATAATATTTTATAATAACTAGCAAGGTGATTTTATGAACGAAGAAACAAATGAAAGATTATGGACATCTTTTCATGAAGCACATGAGACACACCTTCATATTCTTAAAGAAATGAAAGAAAATGGTATAAATGAAGATTATGATAAATTAGAAAAAGAAGAAAATAATTTATATCAGATAATAATTAAAGAATTATCTAAAATGGATAATTACTTATCTGTTTCAGTTGATTTAAGAGAGAAGAGTAAAGAAATATATGAATATGAGCGTAATCTCTATATAAAATATTCGGTATTATATATCATTACTATTGTAGCTATTAAACTATTTGATAAATATATAAATACTGAAGAATTAGCTGATGTAGCTAAATATTTAATAGGTTTATTTCTTGGTAGTGTATATGTTGGTTTATTAAGTAATGATATTGATCAAAATAGAAATAATTCTAAAGAAAGACGTAATATTATTAATAAACTTAAAACATTAAGAGAAGAATATAAAGAGATTCATGATAAAGCTGTTGATGAAATAAACTCAATTTATATAAAAAATGAAATGTTTTGGGATAAAGTTGAAAGACAAAAAGTAAAGAATAAGTAAAAAAATAAGACTTATTCTTTTTTTATATGATAAAATATATATAAGAGGTGTATATGAAGAAAATAATTATAGCAGTAATATTTTTAACTATTGGATTATTAGTTAGTTATTTATATGTTAATGCAAGATTTAATTTAGAAAAGGTATTACCAAAACCAGAATTATCGGAAGGACTTCGTGGTAAATATGGAATAGATAAGAATATTAATGAAACTACTATTGATAATTATCTTAATAGAACAGATACCGTATATCGTGATGTTAGAATGTTAGTTGATACAGCTACATGGGAAAATAAGGGTGGAGATAGATATTTATCTGGTTATATTAAAGGATTTGAAGTAATACCATCACCATTTTTAGCTAATTATACAGATGAATATATTGAACAAAAGAAAATAGAAAATATTAGTGGATTATATCAAGGTAAAACATTATTTAAATTGGATAATGAAGGTAATTATACCCCTAATTATAAAGAATCTATGGATATCCTAGAAAGTATATTTCCAAAAGATAAGAATATCTTTATAATATGTGGAGCTGGTGGTTATGCAGGTCAAGTTAAACATATGTTAGTTAAACTTGGATGGAATGAAGAATTAGTTCGTGATATTGGTGGTTATTGGTATTATGAAGGTAAGAATAGTATTAAGGTAAAAGAAACTATTAATGGAAAAGATCATTATAATTTTAGTAAAGTACCATATTATAATATTGATTTTAATAGTTTAACGGAGATTAAATAGTGAAAAAATTAATATTATTAATAGTTATTTTTCTTCTTGTTGGTTGTACCAATGATAAAGAAGTATTATTAACTGATAAGTACTATAATAAAGGGGAATTTATTAGTGTATCTGCTAATGAAATAGCTGATAATGAGACATTTATCTTATACACATATAATAATTTCTGTGCCTTACCAATTCACTGTGAAACAATATTTAAGAAAGTATTAGAAGATTATAAAATAGATGCATTATCAATACCATTTGATGAATTTAAGAATACTAGTTATTATAAAGAAGTTAAATATGCACCATCAGTTATGATTATTAAAAATGGTAATATTATTTCTTATTTAGATGCTAACTCAGATAAAGATTTAGAAAAATACCAAAATACTACTAAATTTGAAGAATGGTTAAAAGAATATGTTATTTTAAATAAAAACTGATAAAACGATATTTTTTATCTATTATTTATACAATTCATATGGTATACTTTTTAGTGAGGTGTTTTATGAACGAAGAAAGATTAAAATATTTGCAAAGTAAACGTGAAGATTATAATACTAATCCAATGTGGCAAAAACGAGAATATGTATCATATTCACATCCAAAATTATTAGAAAAAGCTGGTTATAGAGTAGAAAATATCGATGATTTTGCTAAATTAGAAGTATATGATGCAAAAACTGGTTGTCCACTATTATTAGATGAAGTACGCCATGATGCAATTGTTTTTAAAGATGAAAAATCAGGTAAATTTTTTGAGGTACATGATAATGGATATATTAAATTAATGTTACCTTCATCTGAAGAGCTTGTAATAGTGTGTAATAAAGATATTAACTCTGCTATATATGGATTTTCGCATGATTTAAATTTAGGATTCTTTTATTACACTTCTTTTAAAACAGATGATGACATAAATCTTGTCTCAGTAAATAAGGCAGAAAAAGACAAAAATCTTGCTTTAGTAAAATTACAAATTGGCAATGAAGATATTGAAGTTAGACAAAATATTAATTCATTTGTCGTTCGAGATACATCTTTATCTTTACTTAATCCAGATTTTCCTGAAAAATATGTAAAAGGAAGAGAAGAGATGGATAAAGACAGTTTTATTTCTCTTTTTACGACTATCATAGGATTGAGTAAAGCAAAAAAAATAGATAATAATCATACAAATTTTGTATATGATTTTATTATGGAATGCCTAAGTTTTCATGCACAAGATTTCATAGATTATAGGTATGACACTAGATGTATACAGGCATTAATTAATTCATATAGAAACCAACAAAACTCATTTACTGATGAATATAATGCAATAAAAGCAAGATATGATTCAGAAATGATGGAACTTGACCAATTAATACTTTCTGAAGAGCAATTATTAAAAGAAAGAAAAAAACACTAAATAAAGTAGGCAATCGCTTACTTTTTTTATAGTCAAAAAATACTTTATATAGTATAATTACACTAGAAAGGCATGATGAGTATGTTAGAGATTAAAAACATTACTAAAGTATATGAAACTGATGGTTTTAAACAATTAGCATTAGATGGTGTTTCAGTTAATTTCCGTAAATGTGAATTTGCAGCTATACTAGGTCCATCTGGATCTGGTAAAACAACCTTTCTAAATATAATTGGCGGACTAGATCACTATGATTCTGGTGATTTAATAATAAATGAAATAAGTACTAAAAAGTTTAAAGATAGTGACTGGGATAGTTATCGAAATCATAGAATTGGTTTTGTATTCCAAAGTTATAATTTAATATCTCATCAATCAGTACTTAGAAATGTTATGTTAGCTTTAACTCTTTCTGGTATTAGTAAAAAAGAAAGTGTAGAAAGAGCTAAAAAAGCCTTAGTTGATGTTGGATTATCTGAACATATGTATAAAAAGCCCAATCAATTATCTGGTGGACAGATGCAAAGGGTTGCTATAGCAAGAGCTTTAGTAAATGACCCAGAAATATTATTAGCAGATGAACCTACTGGTGCACTTGATTCTAATACTAGTGTTCAAATAATGGATTTATTAAAAAATATTGCTAAAGATAAATTAGTTATTATGGTTACCCATAACCCTGAGTTAGCAAATACGTATGCAAATCGTATTATAAATTTAAAAGATGGCAAGATTATATCAGATACTAATCCTTATGATGGTAAAGTAAATACTAAAGAAAATAAAAAGTCTAATGATAATAAATCTAAAAAGACAAAAATGTCTTTCTTAACTGCATTATCTCTTTCATTTAATAATTTAATGACTAAAAAAGGAAGAACTATTTTGGTTGCTTTTGCTGGTTCTATTGGTATTATTGGTATATCTTTAATACTAGCTTTATCTAATGGTTTTCAAAGTTATATTGATAAAATACAAGAAGATACTCTTACATCATATCCACTTAATATTATGCAAGAATCTACTGATGTAACAGGGGTATTATTATCAATGAATACTAAAAATGATGAAGAAATAACTGGTGAGAAAGTTATTGAAAGACAAGCTGTTACTTCTATGCTTAAAAATGTTAGTACAAATGATTTAAAAAGCTTTAAAAAATATATTGATAATAATTATAATGATATTAAAAATGATTTAGCTACTGTTAAAAATACATATAGTGTTAGTCCACTTATTTATACAGTTGATAGTACTAAGAAATTAGCTAAAATTAATCCAAGTGATTTTATTAGTTCATTTTATGGTAATGGTATGATGAAATCTTTTTCTAATTATACATCTATCTTTACTCAAATTGTTAATAATACTGATATGTTAG
>JAEEGL017029774.1_pt1 | contig 14124 bp, 7 predicted proteins | sample 9134231 | NCBI WGS metagenome assembly JAEEGL01 (sample SAMN16246548, study PRJNA631951) | gut metagenome | biome: gut microbiome; feature: rumen; material: fiber-attached | host: Bos | place: Iran: Karaj | collected 2018-10 | reverse complement strand
TTCCTGGATCGCATACATGAGGCGCAACTTCGCATCTGCTTGTTTCTTCGTTGTATATATATCCAGTCGCGCATTTGCCTGTAAATTCACAGCGTTCGGTTATATCGTTAAACTCGTAACCATCGTTGCATGAATCAATTCCACAGATACCTTGATTGCATTTACTTTCTGCATGTGCAATATGGCATTCTGTGCTGCAGTCGCCGCAGTGAAATACATCCGACCTCAGATCATAACAAACGCCATTGCACTCCGTATACCCGGGTTCACATTCACAGGTAAGCGTTTCTTTGTTGCAGATCTGGTGTCGCTTGCAAGGGGTATCTCCGCAAGATTCGCCTTCTTGATTCGGCAGGCACTGATCATTGTATGCGTAATAACCCTTTTTGCATTTGAGTACGAAGCACTTGCCAACCCTGCATTCTGCAGCATCTGCATCGGCAATTGCACTGCAATCGAGCTTATAATCACCGCAAATTTCTGTTGTATCTTTTTCACAGATATTGCCATCTGGTTTTCGCAAGATGTGGTATCCAAACAGACAGTCACTGACTTTGCATTTGCCGCCAATGCATTGACCATTTCGCCAGCCCTCGACATCATCGGCACAATAGTGAAGTTCACAATTCTGCGATCCGCAGAAAGTCTCATTCGTCATTGGATTAATACAAACGCCGTTGCACTCACTCGGGGCATGCGTAGGACAGCTTTCGCCGCAAGTCATCGATTCGCTGCTTAAACTCTCTGTATAGCATTTCACCTGCGGCGGTATTCGCGAGCAATCCATGCAATAATCGCCGCAGCATTCAGACCCGCTCTTACATACATCACCAAGCAACGCAAAGGTATCAAGGCATTTGCTGGCCTGACATACTTTATGCCTATAACTATTCATCACGCACTCAGCTTCAGCAACGCCGTTTTCTCGATCCAAACAGTTCACATCGTGGGCACCGCAGTGCAATGCCGAATCGCGCTCGCATTTGCCTTCAAACAGATGTGAATCATCCGGACATGCTTCGCGCTTGTCGCTGCAATAATTGCTGTCGGACACGATGACGTCGCCTACGCTTCCGCCCTTTAGCGTCATACAATGTTGCGCATTGACCGGGCATAGCCCCTGTCTGAAGTTGACCGCATAATCGAGGATATTGTCTTCTTGTCTGATGATTTTTCCACCCGCCCAGATAAAACTCGGATGTTCGCACACATCGCCAAAATCTCTGGGTGCATCCAGTGAACACCCTGCCATCACAGTGGCCACCGAAAAAAATAAAATCAGAAAAGAAACTCGCATCTTCATAATCAACCTCATCATAATCAGAAAAAACGCAAAACTCCCATATTACATTATATCCAAAAGATGTGGTATTGTCATCTGTGTTAAGAATAGTATTCAGCGCTACAGCATTTAAACGTGGATTAAATATTGCACATACCACGGTAAACCTGATTAGACAGTTGAGTTATTGTCGAAATGGGGGCCCGGAATGAGCGCCATCCGGTGAATGGCGCGAATGGAGAGGCCAGTGAACAAATCAAATGCGCAAGTCGAAGCGCATTGCGCGAGAGACGAAGCGAATTTGATATTGCGAACTGAGGAAAGAGCCCCAAAAAAGTTAAATGCTGTAGCCATGGAAAAGTATTAAGGAACTGGAATGACGAATGCGATTGCGAATGACTTGTTCACTATCATCTTGCGGCAGATTCAAATGGGGGGTAGATAGTTAGAGGGAATTTGCCCTGTTCTGTATCGATGATACAGGGAATAGAGGAAATATGATGGTTTATCTGCTCAAATCGCTGGCCATTTTCGTGCTGTTATTTCTCGTTTCGTTGCTTCCATTGATTGGTGCATACGACTATGAGGCATCGCTGTTTATTGCACTTGCGGCGATTGTGCTGGTTCCTGTGCTTGCGCCTCGAACCGGGCGAGATTCGAAATATGCCATTCTTAAAACAACGGCATCTGCAATTGCGTATTTTGTGATTGCCAATGGCGCGGCGATTTTGGCAGCATGGATTCAGGACGAGCTTTGTGATATCCTTGCGGGTATTCAGTATCAATTGTTGATTGCATTGCCATCGGTCATGCTGACGGCGTTGTGGTGGGGCTGGGTAGAGAAGTTATCTAAACTGAAAAGGATCCGCATTCCTGTATATCTGTTGCTGCCTGCTATTGATATCGGGTTTACGCTGTATGCATTGTATCACTGGCCGCCGATTGTGGCTTTTGGTCAGTTTTTTGGCTTCTTTGCGGGCTCAATCTATGATGAGTCGATTCAAATTATTAGATCTCTTGAATTTTACCGCATTGGAACGCTCGTTCTGCTCATTTGCCTGTTGATGGCTCAGTTCTCAAAGATAAGCATCTGTCGGCGTTATGGATTGCCTGTGGCAGGTATATTATTGGCTGCCGGTTATCATCTGTTTTTATCACAAACCGGTATCTTGCCAGATATTGGCAGAGATCGGCTTGAAAAGACTTTATGGCAAACGGTTGTGGCGCCGGATAAAGCATTTACGGTACATTTTCGACCTTCGTCGAAGAATCTGCAGATGCTCGAATGGCAAAAGAATCAGATTCTGAAGCGTTATATGAACGATTATCGGTATCTCGAATCGTTTTTTGGCGTACGTCCGCCACATCCGATAGATATATGGCTGTATCCGAATGCAGAATTGAAAGGACAGTTTATTGGCGCAATAAGGACGAGTTTTGCGAGGGTTTGGAAGGATGAGACGCATCTGGTTGAATCATCCCCTGATTCGACGATTGCGCGCCATGAAATGGCACATTTATTTGCTGCATCATTTGGACAGCCCCCTCTGCGAGTGGCGGGGGCATACTATTTTCCTGCAATCGGCTGGATTGAAGGACTTGCAATGGCTGCAGAATGGCCGATAAATACATATCATCTGCATACCTGGAGCCATGCGATTCTACAGAATAAAGAGACGTTCGGGGATGTTTCAATTGCATCACTGATGTACGGCTTTTGGGGAATGCCGTCGCGTGTCGCATATACATTGGCCGGTTCGTATGTAAAATATCTCATCGATACCTATGGTATGGATTCTGTAAAGGCGCTTTCTCGCGAACTGCCAGGAAAATTCGACGATATTATCCACGTTTCTGCCAGTGACACATTCGAGAACTGGAAAAGGTATATATCCCAATACCAGAATCCAGATGCAGTACAACTGGCTCCTGTTGTATACGGCGCATCTTCGATTTGGACAAAGCACTGTGCCAGATCTCGTGCAAAACTGGAAGCCGCGTTCTATGATTGTCTGAATGATATCAACTGTGGGCTGAATGCAATTGATGATATTGAAAGTCGCATGGATTTGGGTTCGTGTAATGCAAAAAAAGATTGCGATTTGGAACAGCCGGATTTGAATCATCTCGAACGCGTGTATCGGTTATATCTGGTTCGGGGGCCATTACAACAGCCGATGATATCAGTACAGTTCTTGCAGCAGATGAAGCATGAATATCCGTCATTTAATACATTATTGAATGATGCAATTGACAGACAGATTTCTTCCCATTCGGATAATACGCATTTATCAGAAATGTCTGCATCAGAATTGCGAACATATATTTATGAACAACTGCGGCGTTTGGACTGGAGCAAGTTACCGCCAGCAGCTCAACTGATTTGGATGGAACGTCAGGCTGATATGTTGTGGCATGCCGATATGTATACATCTGCATTCTGGATATATCATTTTATGATATTGCGACCGCTTCCGGAACAAATGGCACGCAGAATTGAGATCAAAGCTCAGGCGGCAAGGCATCCGCAAAGCCCTGTATCGCAGCAGGTCAGGATCTGGCTTACGACAACCCATCCAATGGATCGCGTTGTGATTGCCCAGCAATATAGCCATGCACCGATCATTGCTTATCTCGATTGGATTGCAGCATTTCACGAACGCGACATGGCGAGGCTATGGAATGCCTGGTATCACCTATGGTTGTCGATTGCGGAATATGATCCAGCGTCAAGGGTTACGCCGAGAGCCTGGCGTGAATTGTTCAGGACGCTGGGTTATCTATAGTTTATAGAAATAAGCGGCGGCCGTATGCACGTTTGGTGCATAGGACGCCGCAGAGAGCCGTATTGCCGTAGGCAATAGGCGAAAAAAAGCGCACCGTATGTGACCGAAGGGAACATAGGTGCGCCATATAAAAAGTTCATAGATGGCCAGCATGTTGAGATGGAAATGTTGCGGTTGACTCAACACGTGTGCCGTACGTAGCCTAATCGATAGGATTTATGCGCCGAGAGCGGTTGACAGATATTTATCGCTGCCGTCGGGCAGAACGGTGACGACTTTGGCGCCCGGTTTGATTTCGCCGCGTTTGGCGAGCTCGAGAATGGCGGCGATGTTGGCTCCGCCGGAGATACCGGCAGAGAGACCGTCGAGTTTGATGAGATCGCGGGCGGTTGCGATGGCGTCGGCGGTTTCGATGTCGACGACGTCATCCAGCAGATTCAGGTCGAGAATGTCGGGGATAAAGCCGGCACCAATGCCTTGAATGCCGTGTGGGCCTGGTTTGATGGGCTCGTTGTGCAGTTTTTGATAAATCACGGGCGAAGTGGCGGGTTCGACGGCAACGGCTTTGACAGATTTTGAGAATTGTTTGAAGTATTTGGCAAGTCCGGTGATGGTGCCGCCTGTGCCGACGCCTGCAACGATGAAATCGATATCATTTCCGAGGACATTGGCGATTTCGGGGGCAGTGGTTTCGAAGTGTGCGCGGACGTTGGCTGGATTTGAAAACTGAAGCGGCAAGAAGTATTTGCCAGGGTTTTCGTCGACGAGACGCTGGGCTTCGGCGATTGCGCCTTTCATGCCGGCGCTGCCCGGTGTGAGTACGAGTTCTGCGCCGTAGATGGCAATCAGTTTGCGGCGTTCGATGCTCATCGTATCGGGCATCACGATTTTGACGGGAATACCCAGACCGGCACCCACTGATGCCAGGCCGATGCCTGTGTTGCCGCTGGTTGGCTCAATAATTGTGACGTCACTTGAACCGGGTTTGAGAATACCGCGTTCAATGGCATCCTTTACCATGTACCAGGCAATACGGTCTTTGACGCTTCCGGCAGGATTGGTGCGCTCCTGTTTGACATAGACATCCGCACCAACCAGTTTCGAAATGCGGACAAGACGGGTTAACGGGGTATTGCCAAGACTTGCTACGTAACTGTTATCGGACATTTTTTACTCCTCCGCGCTGCATTGCGCGATTATTCAGGGCTTCGTCAAGCGAAGCGGAATGATATGATGGCTGCCGGGTACAATCCCAGTGCCGAGCAATGAGATTAATCCTCTGCATGGACAAATGCAAATATAAAATGCACACATGTATGCATTAAGTTGTTACTCATGCCTTACACAACTGGATGCATCAAGTATAGCTGCGCAATTATTGTGACTGGTGTTTTATCGGCATGTGGGAATAGTGAATAATGAATAGTCAGGCGCGTCACGACGTGGCGCATAGCGCCAACGCGCAGAAATCGTGCAATGCTATAGTCTGGGGTGCGCAATGCGTACCATGGGAAATGGGGATGAGGGATGAATGTGTCTGGTTTTGCATTTTGATGGAATTTCGGGTATCACACACCGAGCACCAGGCTGGTGCAGAGACTGGAGACATGGAGTAACAGCTGTGGCCAAATCATCAGGAAGCAAAGAAAAGTCGGGTGGACGTTCCGGCGGTTCATCAGATAAATCCGGAAAGTCACGGAAATCCACATCAAAGAAATCATCCAAATCGTCATGGCCAGTCAGGATTATCAAGTTTTTTCTGATTGCGGGCGTGTTGCTGGGATTGATTGGATGCGGGGTTGTGGCGTTTGCCTTTTGGTATTATTCCCGCACGATTCCTGGCATTTTTTCGTATGACGACTATCAGCCACGTCAGATGACGGTGATCACAGACAGGAATGATGTTCCGATTCTTGAGCTGTACGAAGAGCGCCGCACGGTGATACCTTATGCCGATATTCCGGAGCACATGCGCAAAGCCATGATTGCGGCTGAGGATGCGGCATTTTATACGCATAAGGGGCTGGATTATTTTGGTATTGTTCGAGCTGTTTTTATCAATATCAGACGTGGTAGTTTCAGCCAGGGATTCTCGACGATAACGCAGCAGGTGGTTAAAAATTTGTTGCTCACCCCCGAAAAGCATCTTTCGAGAAAATTCCAGGAAGTTCTGTTGGCCAGACAGCTAGAGCAGGCGCTTACCAAGGACGAAATTCTGACGATTTATCTCAATCACGTGTATTTTGGGCATCGCAATTATGGTATCGAACAGGCAGCACAATACTATTTTGGTGTGCATGCGAAAGATCTCGATTTAAATCAGGCCGCGACGCTGGCTGGTCTCGTTCAGTCGCCCGAGAAGCTCTCGCCTAAAAAGCATCCGGAACGTGCGCTTGAAAGGCGCAATTATGTTTTGCGTCAGATGCTTGAAAAGGGGCTGATTCAACAGGATGTCTATCAGGAAGCATTTGATCACCCCATCGAATTGAAGCAGGGGGGGGAGAGTATGATTGGTGCAGCTCCCTATTTTACGGAGCATGTGCGCCAGATGCTGATTGCAGAATATGGCAAGGATTACGTTTATAGCGCTGGCATGCGCGTTGTGACGACGATCGATCTCGATGCCCAGAAACTCGCCGAAGAGGCGATGGTGAAGGGGCTGATTGATTTCGATGAACGCCATTATATGAATCGTCCATTGAAGAATCCGAGCAAAAAGAAACCGACAAAATTTGAGAAGGATAAAAATTACGAGGCAGAAATCACAAAGATCGAAGGCGATACCGTTTATTTTGAGATCGGAGGCCAAACGCTTCCCTATACGCCTACGATGCGTCAACGGCGAGAAAAACCGTTGGAAGAGACGTTTAAAACAGGCCAGACCTGGTTTATCCAGATCGAATCGTTTGATGATACGGGCAAGCCTGAGAAAATCTATATTCCGAGTGGTGCCAATGGCGCATTGATTGCTATAGAGCCAAAAACGCATGAAGTTCGAGCACTTGTCGGTGGCTATAATTATAAGGATTCCGTTTTTAACCGTGCGACTCAAGCCAAACGACAGACCGGATCTTCATTTAAAACGTTTGTTTATGGCGCAGCGCTTGAAGCACATGTGATTACGCCGGCTACCATCATTGATGATGCGCCAAAGGTTTTTCACATTCCAGGACAGAAACAACCGTGGTCTGCCAAGAATTCTGACAACAAATATAAAGGTCCGATGACTGTGAGAACTGCATTGGCTCAGTCGCGCAATACGATAGCGGTTGATGTGCTTGAAAGGACCGGCATTGACAGAACGATCCAGTTCGTGCGGAAATTCGGTATCGATTCGGATTTGGTTGAAAATTATACTTTGGCGTTGGGCAGCTCCAGCATGACGGATCTCGAAGTGACCAATGCTTATGCGACGATTGCTGCTGGTGGCGAGTATAAATCGCCGAAATTCATACTGAGCATTACGAGAAACGGCAAGCCTGTTGAGCTCAAGCCGCAGGAAAAACATACGGCCATTTCGCCGGAAGTGGCTTATGTGATGAGTTCGATGCTGAAATCGGTTGCAACTGAGGGAACGGCCAGAAAATATCTTGGCAAATGGAAACGCGATGTCGCAGGCAAAACCGGAACGACGAATTCGACAAAGGATGCGTGGTTCGTTGGATTTACCAATGAGATGGCGTGTGGCATTTATGTCGGATATGATGATCCCAAAACGCTTGGAAAAGGCGAAGGCGGATCTTCAACCGCATTGCCCATATTCGCCGATTTTATGTCGAATTACCTGAAAGATTTGCCTGAGACAGGTTTTAATAAACCGGATTCTGTGCTAGAAATCCAGATCGATGCACAGACGGGACTCCTGCCGGGTGCAGGCAATCAGACGAGAAAAGAAGTGTTTATCAATGGGACACAACCAGTGGAGGTTGCGCCAGCTGCAGAAGATAACAGTGCTCAGAATTGGATGATTCGCCAGATGGGCGCATCGTCTGATGATGAAGTGAGTGAAGACGTAGGTTCGGAAGACGAATTTTAATCATGTTTGGATTTGGGATTCGACAAATCGGGGGGATGGTTGCAGCGCTTGTTGCGATACCGCAGCTGTGTTTTGCCCAGGATATGGACGAAGTTCCAGATTCTGCGCCATCTGAAGTGAATTCGAACGAATCCGAATTGATGCAGGGCGATGTGGTTGCCGATGAGTTCTCTGGCGCAGAAAATGCGCGCTCCGATGATGAAAGATGCAATGCAGCCTTCACTTATGCCAATGCACTGATGCGTGCCGAGAATGCCTATGTGCGTCGAAAATATGCAACAGTGATTGAGATTCTCAAGCCTGTGTATGCCAATATCGACTGTCTGGATGATCCCAATGCCGTTCTCGAAATTGATCTGTTGCTTGGTGTGGCATATTTCGAGCAAAATCAGCAAAATATTGCCGATCCATTTTTTATGAATGTGCTTCGCACCGAGCCAGATCACATCGTGGGTTCGGTGATTACGCTTCCCGAATCCAGTGCACGTCGGATTGAAACGCTTCGCGCTGAACATGCCGAAGAACTCAATAAAATCCGCAGCGAGCTTTCCCCGAATACCGTGATCGAATCGCTGTATGTGCTCGCCGAAAAAGAAGAGCATCAGTATTGGCTGAATTTTGTGCCATTTGGTGCGGGGCTTTTCCAGATGCATAAAACCGGGTGGGGAATCGCCTATGCTTCAATTCAGGTTTCGGGAATTATATTATCAATTTTAGGCGGTGGTATGGTCGAATACTATCGTGGCGATAATTTTACATATTCTGCCCCAAATTATGCGCATGCAAAAAACTGGCAGAATGTACAAATCGTTGGAATTACGATGCTGGCTGCGGGATATGTCGCAAATGTGATTCATGCGATGGTTGTATATGAAGATAGCACCATGATTATACATTCTCCTTCGACGACGCAGCCGGATCTCGCACAGACATTTGGGCCATTTGTATTGCCCGATGGCGGTGGCGTATTTTATCAGACATCATTTTAAGAGTGTTTACTGTGGTGTAAGTAATCTTTAAGCCATGTTTAGATGCGGTTGCCCTGGTGCAGCACTCAGAGTTACCGCATTTAAAAAGTATAATGAATGCCGTGGGCGTTCTATATCAATAGTCCCCGAGTGGAGCCGCAGACAATTACCGGGGGATCAGTGCATGACCTTAATCCATAGAACCTCAGCGGGGTTCATTATTGAACGCCTACGGCGTTCCTCTTTGGGGCATTCATCAACCCCCGGCGTTGCCGGGGGCTATTGATATTCAAGCCCCAACGGGCTTGAACAAAATCATGCCAAAGTAAATGCGGTAGCCCTGTTGCAGCATGCAGATGGACTTTACATGTGTGCGTGAATGTGGTATGATGTGGGATGTGTACTCGGTTCCAAATGAGAGGTCTGTTGGAACGGAGCAGAAAGATTGGCTTTACAACGGTATCACATATGAATGTTTTGTTTATTTCTCCTCATTTCCCGCGTCATTTTTACCAGTTTTGCGAACGTCTGAAATCTCGCGGTGTGACAGTGCTTGGCATTGGTGATTGTGGTTGGGAAGGGCTTGGTGATAGTTGCCGGAATGCGTTGTCTGACTATCGATCGGTTGGCAGCCTGATGGATTATGAAGCTGTTTATCGCGTTGTGGCAGAGTTTATCTATCGATATGGCCGAATCGATTATGTGAACAGCCAGAACGAATACTGGCTGGAGCTGGAAGCGAAGATCCGCACGGATTTCAATATTCCAACCGGACCGCATAGTGATGAGATGGCGACGATGAACCGCAAATCGTTGATGAAGGCCAGGTATGAAAAAGCCGGTGTACCTGCGGCGAGATGGATATTGCCGACATCGCTGGAAGAGGCCAAATCATTTGCATTGCGCGTGGGTTATCCGGTTATCGTGAAGCCCGACAAAGGTGTGGGTGCGGCGAGCACTTATAAAATACATAACGAAGGCGAACTGGTTGAATTTTGGACGAACAAACCGGATTCTATAGAATTTATAGAAGAAGAATGCGTGCCCGGGCATGTAGAAACTTTTGATGGTATCACAAACAGCCGTGGAGAAGTATTGTTTGCAGCCAGCCAGTGTTTGCCCGTGAGCCTGATGGATGCGGTGAACAAGGATGCGGATGTCGTGAGTTATTGCCAGGATCCTCCTGCAGATTTGCGACGAGCTGGTGAAGCAACGCTGAAGCAGTATCCTGCGCGCAATCTATTTTTCCACTTTGAGTTCTTCCGCCTTGACGAAGATAAGGCTGGACTTGGCAAGAAAGGCGATATCATTGGTCTTGAAGTCAATATGCGAGCGCCGGGAGGACGAATCCCCGACAAGATGAATTTTGCGTTTGACACAGATGTTTATACGATTTGGGCAGACAGCCTAATCTATGACAAATGTTTTATGAACAGCACATTCAAACACTACATTACGCATATTGGCCGCAAAGATACAATTGCATACGAATTGAGTGTTGATGAGATCCGGGAACGCTGGAGCCAGTGTATTATTGAAGAAATGGATGTCGATTCGGCGCTTGCCGGTGAAATGGGGAATCATGCCTATTTGATGCGGGCAGATACACTCGAAGAACGGGAACAACAGGTTCGGGATGTATTAAAACGTCGGTTGGCATAATTAAAGACGATATGGGACGTAGTGGATTTGGGTTGTATAGGGACGACTTGAATCATGCTGCGGACTGGGGCGTTGCGGGGGAACCCCGCATCGGGGGTAGGCGCGTATTTGCTTGCAAATAGCGCCGTAGGGGGCTTGGCCCCCCATCATTAAAGAGAACCAGCGGTTATCCATTGCAAGGTTCATCGTTGACATTAATCCCCGGGCAGTGAGAATTGCCCATCATTCGATAGATGCTGCATCAATGCAGATGCAGCGGCACCATTCAAATGCTGCTTCAAAGTAGTTGCAGTGAAACGATTTGGGTATAAGATGGACGTTAACGTTACATTACATTTTAATGATGATCAGGTGCGACGCCTGCTTTTAAAGGGAAATTTTGGACTCGAAAAAGAGAGCCTGCGTCTGACGCCCGATGGCTACATGTCTCATACGCTGCATCCGTTTCCGGACAACAAACATATCGTCCGGGATTTTTGTGAGAATCAAACGGAAATCAATACGCCTGTTGCGACATCTGCCCAGGAAGCGATTGACTTTTTGACGAATTATACAAGAGAAATACAGCAGAAACTTGTATCTTTGCCGCAGCCTGAGATTTTGTGGCCATTTTCCAATCCCGGATATATTCGAAATGAGACAGATATTCCAGTGGCTCAGTTTTCGGGTGGGTTTTCTTCCAAGACAGATTATCGCGAATATTTGTCGGATCGATATGGACGATATAAAATGGTATTGTCCGGGATTCATATCAACTATTCGTTTGCGGAAGAGCTGTTGCTTGCTGATTTTGAGGCTGGTGGATATATAGATTTTCGCGAATATAAAGATGCTTTGTATCTTTCGCTCGCACAGCGATCGGTTGAATATGGCTGGATCATTACTGCAATTACAGCGGCAAGTCCGCTGATGGATTCGAGCTATGTCGAAAAAGGCCGACTGGGACATACGACATTCAATGGCATGGCCAGTGTGCGTTGCAGCGAATTTGGCTATTGGAACTATTTTACGCCGGTACTTAGCTACGATAGTATTGAGGGCTATGCAAATAGTATTCTGCGCTATGTTCAGGATGGTTTGCTTGCGGCTCCTACAGAATTGTATTATCCCATCAGACTCAAACCGCGAGGTCTCAATCGTCTGGATTCGTTAATGAACAATGGTGTGGATCACATTGAGATGCGAATGGTTGATCTCAACCCGTTGGAAGTATCGGGGCTCAATTTGAAGGATTTGATATTTGCGCAGCTGCTTCTGGTTTGGCTGGCATGTACAAAGAGCGACGATTTCACTAAAAAAGATCAGGTGCAAAGCGTTCAGAACTTTAAAAATGCTGCGCACTATGATTTGAAAACCGTGAAGATTCTGGCACCTACGGGACGCGTGTGTTCTGTGGCAGATGCATGTATGGATGTGATCGCCAGAATGAAGGAATTTTATCGCGATTTCCCTGATGAGATTCACGAAGTGCTGTCGTTCGAAGAAATGAAATTTATAGATCCGGAGACGCGATATGCCTGGAAAATCCGAAAACAGTATGCCTACCAGTTCGTCGAACAGGGACTTTATCTCGCAAAGCAGAAACAAAAGGAATTACTCAGATAACAGTATGTGTGAGCTATTTGCCATTTCGAGTGCTGTCACTTTACAGCCCGAAGATTTATTGCGATTGTTTTTTTCTCACAGCAAAGATAACCAGAATGGATGGGGACTTGCTGTATTTCATCAAAATGGCGTCAATCTTGAAAAGGAGCCTATCAGAGCCGATCAAAGTATTTATCTCAACCACCGCCTTCCCTCGCTGAAGAATGTCAGCAATTTATTTGCACATATTCGAAAGGCGACCAAGGGTAATATATCGTATGAAAATTGCCACCCGTTCGTGATGAACGATTGCGAGGGCCGTACATGGACGCTGATGCATAATGGCACGATCTTTAATTGTCCAACGCTTGAACCCTATGTGCGTGTGCAGGAGGGAATGACGGACAGCGAGCGTATTCTGTGCTATATCATCGATAGGATAAATGCAGCCAGTGTGATTGCAGGGCGCAAACTGGCAGTTGATGAACGCTTCAAGCTCGTCGATGACGTGGTTTGTGAAGTATCTCTGCACAATAAGCTCAACCTGATCATATATGATGGCGAGATCTTTTATATACATACGAACTATAAAAACTCGCTGTATGTACATCAGGAAACGCATACAGCCATATTTGCGACGGTTCCAATCGATCGGAGTGTATGGTTGCCTTTGCCGTTTACGACGCTTCTGGCATATAAGGATGGCCGTCATATTATGACGGGGACATGCCACGGCCATGAATATATCGATAACGCGGCTGATATGCAGTATATGTATCTGGATTATCTGGAGTATTAAAAGCACATCCTTCCGAGTGATTCATGGTCAAGAAAATCCTGCTCATCATTCTGATTATCGTATTGCTTGCGCTCATCTATCCCGGGTGTGCGGTATGGCGTGAACTCGGGCAAAAACCGAGGGGCGACAGGCTTGAGCGCATTCGGCAATCGCCGCATTTCGATGTCGGAAAGGGTGAGTTCGTCAATCTGACGCCTATCGAAGGCGTGATGAATGATTCCGAAGAAGGGGCAGGATTGGCAGATTTTTTATTTGGCAAACATCCCGATGTCTTTCCCTCGGCGCCGCTTCCGGTCGTTAAGACGGATCTGCGCAATCTTGATCGAAACGTAGATGTTGTCGTCTGGCTGGGGCATTCGACGCTGTTTATACAGCTGGATGGTGTCCGCTATCTGTTTGATCCCATTCTGACCAATAGTTTCCCTGTTTCTGTTGCAATGAAACCATTTCGCGGAACGGATATTTATACTCCCGATGATATTCCCGATCTGGATTACCTCGTAATCACGCACGATCATTGGGATCATCTCGATTACAAGACGGTTGCTGCGCTTAAAGATCGGGTCGGTCATGTCGTCTGCGGCCTTGGTATTGGTCAGCATTTTGAATACTGGGGGTATGAAGCCGAAAAAATACACGAGCTTGATTGGTTCGAAGACTGGGCCGTGAATTCAACGACGACCATTCATTGCCTGCCATCGCAGCATTTTTCGGGGCGCATGGGCGGCAATACGACTCTGTGGGCTTCGTATCTCATCGATGGTAAAAAGAAGATATTTGTAATGGGCGACGGCGGATACGACGATCGATTTACAAAATTTGCCGAAAAATATCCCAATATCGACCTCGCCATAATGGAGAACGGTCAATACAACGAGGGCTGGAAAGCTATACATCTTTTGCCGCCTCAGTTGATACAAGCCATTGATGAACTCAAACCGGCGCACGTGCTCACCTATCATCACGCAAAGTATAAATTGTCTGTACACACATGGTACGATCCGCTC
>JAEEGL013310186.1_pt1 | contig 14124 bp, 12 predicted proteins | sample 9134231 | NCBI WGS metagenome assembly JAEEGL01 (sample SAMN16246548, study PRJNA631951) | gut metagenome | biome: gut microbiome; feature: rumen; material: fiber-attached | host: Bos | place: Iran: Karaj | collected 2018-10 | reverse complement strand
TTTTAATCATCAGCGTTTTTTCTCCGGTTAATGTATACCATTCCTTGCCAAGTGCCGGGAAGAATCCGCTGAAGCCTCTTTTTTTGCTGGAGGTCAAATCAACCATTCCGGAAAATTTGTACGTGTCATATGATGTGGATATTTCATCCGCCCACACAGTGCCTTCTATAGGCTTATCATATTTTTCACGCTGATTCCTGAAATAATTCGCCTGAGATTCGCCGTCCGGGAGATCATGCCATCCGAACGCGTTGCTCTGTCCCATAATTAGAAAAACATTCAGGGGTGCCTTTATGACCTTATCAACGATTAGACTTCCAACTGTTTTTCCATTCACCTCCGCGATAAGAGTGACTGGCTTATCTGAAACGGCGACTGCCTCCGCGTAACCATCGGAGTATATTTCAATAACGTTCGTATCTGAACTCTTAAAAACGTATTTTTCACCGCTCTGCAGTTTATAATCAGGACGGAATATGATAATATCGGCATACTGAAGATAAAAACCTTTCGAGGCGTCTTTGGTGAACGTGACTCTGTAATCTATGGATTCCGCTTCATGGGTTAAAGTCACGGTAGCAGCTCCGGATTTTTCACCGTCGGCAATCACGGCCTGCGTCACAGATATTTCGCCGTCCCCTTCGGCACTCACGCGCGGAATTTCAGGTCTTCCGTCCGGAATAAGAACGGTATAATCTCTTACCGACGGATCAAATTCTATATCGTATCCCTCTACACTGAGCGCACTCAGTTCAGGCATATTATCCCCGTTGGTACCGGCGGTCGACTTTCCGTCACCTTTTTGACCGGTACAGCCGGATTGACAAAGAAAAATCATAACTACAACAACGAAAACGGAAATAATCTTATTATTCATATCAATTGAAATTTTCTTTTACAAAAGCAAACACTTCATCAAATTTAGTCTGAAGCTTAGGCCCGTATTTGGCAGCCCAGCTTGCTATATTTGTTGATTTCGTCTTAACAAGATTGTAAAGCGGGATATACGAAGAATAAGTTCCAAAAGCAATACCCGGGTCATAAATCACGTTGTCAAATATCAGGTCGAGCATTGCTATCGATTCCTCGTCTCTGGTATTTCTGACAGACAAAACCACCTCGTAATAAGTCGGATATACAAGTTTGCCGCTGAGCGCGCAAAGAGCCTCAGTAATGGCGCCCGTCCTTGACGGATTGCTGGCCGTTGTTGGGATCGAGCAGCTGAGGCCCCACTGATCGTTCGTCGTGCAGTATTTTCCCTGATTTTCGTCCCATTTCGGCCATGGTATTATCCCGTAATCCGACTTTTCATTTCTGAAATTGTCGCCGGCTCCAAGACCGTCAAAATGGAACAGCGCTCTGTCTTCAAAGAAGATCGGTATTCCCTTGCTTTCATACGCATAATCGTATGCCTCGCAATAAGTACGTCCTTCGCCGTTGATCAGATCGTAAGCGTACTGAACAATGTCTGCAAATTTGTTTGTGTTGACATTAAGGTGAAATCCGTCATTATCCGAAAGCACCGTAATGTAATTTGCAGCTATTCCGATTTCGTACGTTGCTCCGTAATAGCACATGGTAGCTCCATACTGGTCGTTTTCATCAAATTTACCATCGCTGTTAAGATCTACGTTCAGCGGCTTGATCAGATTAAGCATTTTATCAAAAGTCCAAGTATTATCATTTACAGCATCATACAGGTTCTCGACGTTATTGTCTTCAGCAACGACTGTATTGAAAAAAACAGCCTGCGTCGACATCATTGACGGCCAGTTTATATCGCCCTGAAGCAAAAAATACTTCCCGGCAATCGAAAGATTTGCAATAGAGCTGTCATTCCAGTACGCCCTGTCGGTATCGATATGCTGTATGCTGTTCCAAGGCATGGCGTAACCTGTCGAAATCCAGCTCAGACCCGAAAACGTAAATGCTATAAAGGCAAGATCCATCGAGTCGTCTCCGCTCTGTGCCGCAATCTGAAACTGCGCCGTCTGTGTATCAGAATTTCCTGCGCAATAACCGGACAGAGTTATGTTGAATCGTTCTTCGATCTGCCTGTTCCTTTTCCATATCGAATCATCAATGGCAGATACAATCGTTCCTTCCTCAACGATCTGCAGATCCATACCGTGATCTGCAGGATTCGGGAACCACATGACAAAATCGTATCCGTCATATTTCAGGTCAATAGGAACATTGTCAGTATAAGGATCAGCTTTTGGAGCGGCTCCAGAAATCACCCCGGATACGTTCCCGTCTTTTTCACTGCCCGGGACACAGGCGGCAACAAACAATATAAGCAGCAATAAAGCTGCCAGAAAAACAGCTATTTTTTTCATTCCAATATCATTCTCCGGGCGGAGATAAACGTATCTTTTCGAATTGAAAGAAGTGAATCATCCTGTAAAAGTATCGGCGGTGGATTTATCAATTCCACCGCCGGTCCATTAAACAAAATTCAAGTTTATACAATTCAGAACTGAACCTTCGGTTTTAATAACTCAAATTGTTTTTGACGTTAAAGTCTTTTTTTTCTCTTTGAAGAAATCACAATGCACGTGCCGGCAATGACCGCAACCGCGGCAACTGCAATGATACCGTCAAATGTCGGAACCGAAGGAATATCTCCTCCCTGTTCTCCGCTTTCTTCCCCGCTTGCATCGCTACCCTGTTCCTCGTGATTGCCGAGAACACCTTCAATCTCAATGACGTCAAATTCGACATCGCCGTTGGCAACGAGTTCGAGTGTATGACACTTGTTTTCAAGATTTTTGACGTCAACAAAAGCTTTATTTTCCGCTATCGAAGTTCCAAAAGTATTGTAAATCGATTCAACGGCCGTACCGTCAACCTTAACGGTCGGTTCAGCCCAGTTGCCCTGTCCTTCTTCTCTGTAATTTGTTCTGAGAGCAATCGCGGTTCCCGTGAACACTATTTTAACGGACGATCCCGCGCAAAGTCGCGCGCCGTCGAAATGCATATGTCCTCCCTTTGACCATATGATGATCTTTATATCCTGGTCCGAACCATCAGCTCCTGCCCCAAGAATATTCGCAGACCAGGACTTGCCGAGAACGTTCTGTACACGGCTCGCATCAACTTCGTTGCCGTCTATATATAACGTAACGCCCTCGGACATGCCGGACGAGGAAAACATGGGATATTCAGTCGCCGCGGCGCTCGCGCACAAGCACAGAGCGGAAATAATGACTGCGCTGAGAATAAAAGCAATAATCTTTTTCATTTTAATTTTCTCCTTTTTTCAGTTTCTGAAATGATTATGAATTCGTTTAGCGTGCGCTCCGAAACGCCGGAACGCGCAGCGTTTAATATCGGCTTTCAGCCGTTATTTCTTTTTTTTGACAATAATAGTAACTATCGCGGCCACGACGATGATCGCCGCCACAACACCTATTATCAGACCGATGTTTACGGGAGCGGTATCACTGCTCGCGGGCTCGGTTGCAGGCTTGTCGGTAACGGTGGGAGAAGCAGTGGATGAAGCGGGTTTCTGAGTCTGGGGCTCCGGCTTATCTGTATCCTGAGTCTCCGGTTCCTGCGTTTCGGGCTCGGTCGTATCTTCCTCGGTGATTTCCGGTCCTTCATACACTCCGGGAACGCCGGCTATTTCAAAGCTGTCGAACTCGCAGTCGCCGGTTCCGGTGATAACTACCGTATGAACCCCCCATTCAAGTCCCTCTTTTTCGGCGATTATCGTTTCAGACGCAACGTCGACTTCATCGAGAGAGACTTCAATATCCTCGCCGTCAACTGTGATCACGGGAGCCGAAAAGCTTCCTTCCGCGTAATCGGAGATAAGCCTGAAGCCTCTTCCGGTGAATGTTATCTTGACTACGGCGTCTTCCCCGCAGATTCTTATACCCGTTCCGAACGGCATGTGACCTACATTAAGAGACCAGATAATGATCTTGGCGGGAAGATTTGCGTCCTCTGTCGCGCCTATGCAGTTGTCCGGATAACCCTTGTTGATACGCGATACTACCCAGTCGTAGTCGATCTCGTCTCCGCAGACATAAAACTCGACGCCGTCGGTCATTTTTCCCTCTGAGTCAAAGAGAGGATACGCCTTATAGTCGAGTTCGCGCGCCGAAACGGAAACGCAAAGCAAAGCAAGAAGCGCTATGCTTAAAAATGCAGCAACAAACTTTTTCATTGGTTTTCTCCTTTTTTGTTTTCTGTTTTTGTTTTTTTGTCGGTTTTTATTATTACTGTGACAACGATCACAGCTATAATCAGTGCAGCGGCAATTATCACGACCGTGATAACGTTTCCGTCAATTCCACGTATGCGTCCTCCATGCTCCGTTTCGGAAGGAACAGAGTCCTTATCGGTTTCCTCCGTTTCCCTGGAAAGATCAATGACCTGTTCCCTGACCTCGGTAAAATCAGAAGCGGTATAGTCTGGAAGAACGGCCGTACTCCACGCGTCGGTAAAATTGAGAAGCGTTTTGGCCGGAAGTTTGTTTTTTGCACCGTCGCCTATAACGCGCGCCGTACCGAGAAGCACGGGGTGACCGGATGCGATCAGGCTCGCAGATGAATCTTTACCGTCAAATCCCCCGTTGCCTGAAAGAATAATATCTCCCCTTACCGTTCCGCCGGAAATAATTATTAATGCGTCTCCGCTGACTTTTCCGGTTTTGTCGTGACTGCACCCGAGAATATCTCCGTAGATAACGGCGTCCCCTCCGACGGAAAGTTTAGTATTCCCTCGCAAAATACCATGGTGTACGCTTTCCGCGCCATATGGTCCGGCTGCAATATCTTTCCATTTACCGCCAAGCACTGTAACGTCGGTGTTTCCGGGTTCGACTGCATACCTGTATCCTCCGGCAAGCGACGGAAGCAGCGACCAGCTTGTCTTAGGATCAAGCTCGAAGCCGTCGGAAATAATCCTGTAATTGAAGCCCCTGCCGAATACGGTTTTTTTGTTGCAGCAGGAAATAATCATTGTCCTGTCTGCTCCATATTCAATATCGGAAACGAGATCGATATTATCCCATTCCGTGTTGATTCTGATTTCAAGAAGCGGGTTAATTCCAACGGTTTTTCTGAACGTTATGCATGCGCCGTTCTTTCTGTAATCCGCACCCCCGTAAACGCTTGTGATCTTAACAGTCACATCATCTGTCGATGGTACTGCGGGAATCGTGAAATCGGTCAGCGACACGTCAGTGAAATAGTGACCACTCAGTATTGTAACTTTCCCGCAAACCACAATCGTTCCGCCACAGTGCTTGACCATTTCGACCGCCCTTGACAAAGCACTTTTCTTATATGATGTCTGGGAAATGTTCCCGTAACCTTCCGCGTTGCCAAGAGGATTATCGGGAGAAGACCCGTTTCCCTTTCCATCGTCTGCTATGAAAACCACTATCTCTTCGGAACCGGAATAATCAATATCCTCATCCACGAGTACCTTGGTGCCATATCCGATTTCCGCAGTCAGCCGGTAGTGATACTTTCCGGCAGGTATTTCTGTCGGTTTAACGGAATAATTGAGCCGTGACAGATCGGCATTGATAACATACGGGTATGCAATACCAGTTGAAACCGTTTTTCCGCTCTGATCTGTAATTTCAGCACACAATTTGAAAATATTATAATTGCAGTTAACGATTCCGCTTAAAAGCGCATTTGCGTTCACTTTCCCGGAAATCGCGACCCCGTCAAGCGAAAAATCGGGATATTCAATGTGTGTTGCGTCAAACTGAAGCATAGTAAGGGGAATATATCCGTCGTTGAATAATTCCTCAAATGAGAAATTGATCTGTCTCCAGGTTGACTGTGTGCCGCTGTTTTTTCTGAAGACAGACGATGTTTGCTCCAGGATCCTTATATAGCTTTGACTGCCGTCGATCGTTTTGCCGGCTTCGTATACGACTTTTGCGTCCTGAAAACAATATCTGATGTGTTCCCCGGTACCCCAGTATGACCAAAGACAGTCGCCGTTCCTGACCGCTGCATAGCATTCGTACATTTTGTCTCTGCCGTTTAATGCCATGATCGAATCGTATGTTGTTGCGCTTCTGTCATCAGGATACCGGCTGCAGTCATATCCACCCACGGTTGTCAAACCCTGCTTTTCAAGATTTGCATGCGTCGGATCGAAGGAAAACTCTGTGCCCGGACTGCAATTGATCAGTGCACCCGAATAAGCATAAGTAAGTCTTATTGCCCCTCCGCAATCCGAACCGAACATAGTCTGCCACGTTTTCGGACCTGTGTAATAACCGTCTGTCAAAGCGTCGGAAAATTCGTAAAGATCTGAATCTCCGTCTAGTCTGTTTGAAACATACGGGGTGCCTACATATTGCACTCCCGGCTCATACAGCAAAGCTCCTGTCCAGTCGGTTGATTCCGTAAAATCAATCTTTGTCGATGTCTGCCATTTTATCAATGACATTTTTCTGATATGATCGGTTGAAATATCCCTGATCTCTGCTCCGTTTTTTGGCACGTCAAACCGCTCACTCGCATCTTTTGATGAAGAACGCGCAAAAGCAGCAACAGTTTCACCGTGTACAGAAATATTCAGCATTATAATACAAGCCAGGGCAAATAATAATGTTTTTCTCAACTTTTTCATGTTATTTCCGTTCAGGAATCGGCAGTAATCTCTATCGCTTATCAAAAAAGAAACTCTGCCGTTTTATGCTTTTTAATATTATATCATATTTTTCTTCATCATATCATGTGCAAATCGTAGATTATTGAAGAGAATATTTGGTAACTATGCACAAAAAACAGTCATTCTAATGCATTATAGATTTTCTTCCACCTGGCGTTCATATCTTCCGACATTATGTTTGGAATAAATCCGGCTCTGAGATAAGTCTTTATCGCGGGTATTCTCCAGTCGTCCGTTTCAAGATCCGCTGTTTCCATTCCTTCTTTTTTCATTAAATAAACTACAAACCTCGCAAGAAACGTACCTATTCCCCTGCCGCGGTATTCGTCTCTGCATGCAACCATATGAACGTATCCGTGCTTTTTCCCCGGATAGAAAATCAAAGTCGACGTTGCAACTGGAAAACCGTTTTCGGTAAGCAGAAAACAGTAGCTCGCATCATAATTTTCGTGGCCTACCATAACACATCTGTAATAATTCTCGTCTTCTTTTTTTTCAGACAGGCCGTACTGCACCACGTCCAGCCACATGTCAATACCATTTTCAAAATCAGTGATTTTATGTATTTCCATTCCCGGCGGCACATCAGGCATTAAAGGCCTAGCACCGTCGTTTTCCCACAGCATGGACAGCTGTTCCATATCAGACGTTACCCCCTTTAACCTTTTTGAGCCATCTTTCGCGTACCGAGCTGTAAACTTCGTCATTGACCTGCGGCGTGCCCTTGGAATACGATGGCAGAAGCATTTTCCCCGCCGTTGCGGGATCCGTGCATCCTGTATCACGCATGTATTTTTCTCTGTTCTCAGTGAGCCTCAAATCAGGGATGTCCATTGGAACGCCACCGGCAAGAACGGAAAGATACCCGAAGTGACCAACCATCCACATATCAACCGCCTCGTATACGTTTACTGTTTCGGATTCTGTATTCCCAAGAATACGCTCAACAGCGTAGAAAAGGCATTTTATATCGCTTCCGCCGTGTCCGCTTTTTCTACCTTTTTCCGAAAGATCGTCCATGTGCTCATAGCTTGCGGGAGCATTATCCGTATCATCCAGATTTTCGTAAACATGGTTGTTGTCGCCAGCAGCCGCGTCTTCGCGCGCCGATTCGACTCTGCCCTTTGAGCCGTAAACGCTGTACCATACGGAGTTTCTTGATGGCCCTACGCCGTGTGCACTTTTAATCAGCGCCCCGTTTTCAAGTCTGATCATCTCCACGGCCATAAAGCCGGCCCTGGCGCCCATCCGGGCCATTCGCTCATTATAAATCCCTTCGAAGCCTGTCACACTTACCGGTCTAAGTCCGGTAATATGAAGAAGTGGACCGACCGAATGGGTACAATAGAAGAATGCGGACATTCCGTTTCTCCAGTGGTCTCGCTCGCCGTATGTGATATCCTCCCAGATCGGTTCGCAATTATGAAGATACTCTCCCTCTCCGTACTCAAAGTTCCCGAGCCTGCCGCTCTCGTATATCTTTTTCATCTCGCGCGGAGCGCCCATAAAGCAATAATTTTCTGCGTAGCAGTAGGTTCTGCCAGTCCGCTCAACGGTTTCAATAAGTTCGACGGCTTCGGCCATATTATTGACTGGAAGGACCTCGCTTATAACATCCCTGCCGCTCTTCAGCGCTTTTATCGCAAAGGGTGCGTGCTCGGTAGCGTAATTCGCAAGCATAACACAATCCATATCGTGTTTCAGAAATTCGTCATAATCTGTACAGTATGCAATCGGTCTGTCATTATATTCGTTCTTCAGGCGGTCAAGGCCGGGCTTCCATTTATCGCACACCGCCACAAGTTCCGCATTATCTGCGTTTTCGCAGTAATGCATCATGGATTTTCCCCTGCCTACGCCGACGACGCCAATCCTGAGTTTTTTCATATTACACCACCCCACCTAAAGTTGAAATTGATCCGGAACGGCAAAACGAAATGCCGCGGATTAAAATAAGCCATCGATTTTTACGCCGAGCTCGTCACCAATTCTTTTTAGTTCTCCAAGAGTTTTTTCTCCGACCGGTATGCCTGTTTCCATTTTTTCCTTACATGATTCCGCTTCCTTTTCTCCGTGAGTATAAATTCTTTCGCATCCCTCTGCGATTGGACTGTTGCGGAGTTCGGTCAGCAGTTCTGAGAAATTTTGCCTGATTTTCGTTTTATTCCCGAATATACCGTAATCTATCGCTGCAAAGCAGAATGACGTATCTCCGTTTCCGCTTTTCACAACGTGCGGAGCAGTCGTTCCTCCTGAAAAAACAGAGGTAAACAATTCGACGATCAATCCGAGACCGTAACCCTTATGCGAGCCGGTCAGCTCGCTTTCACCGCCGAGGGGATAAATCCCGCCACCGGATTTGTTTATAATGTTATTAATAACACGTTTGGCGTCGTCGCAGTCGCGGCCGTTTTCGTCCGTAGCCCATCCTGTCGGCAGGGCTTTGCCGTTTTTCCCGTAAACCTCGAGTTTTCCGCGTGTCACAACGGTTGTCGCGACGTCAAACCAGAAATCCACCGGATCAGCCGGCATGCAAAGAGCAATCGGATTTGTGCCAAGCATTGCCTTTTTCCCGTTAGTAGGAATCGCTATCGCTTCGGTATTTGTCATGCAAATTCCGAGCAGATCGCATTCTGCTGCCATTTTCGTATAATATCCCGCTATGCCGAAATGGTTCGATCTTCTGACCGTGACGATTCCCACTCCTGTTTTTTCAGCTTTCTCAATTGCAAGTTTCATCGCTCTTTTCGCCGTGATCTGTCCCATTGAAAAAGGAGCGTCGATCACGGCCGAGACGCCTGTTTCAAACACCGTGACCGGCTTAGCGTTTACATTGATTGAACCTTCCTTGAATGCGTTATAGTATCTTATTAGACGCTGAACTCCGTGCGATTCTATTCCATACAGATCGGCAGTCAGCAGAACGTCGGTAATTACGTTCGATTCTTCGCTGTTAAAACCGATTTTGCCAAATACTTCCCGGCAAAAATCTCTTAATGCCAGAACGTTTAAATTTACATACTTCATTTCGGACATCATAAAAAGCAGAATTTATAACAGTTTCAGCTCAATCCTGTTATCTGACGATAGTTCCCGCAGTGAAAGTTCAACATCAGGCGGCAGTTCGATTCCTTCCGATTCAGCCCTACGGTACTTTTCCCACTCTATTTCACCCGGAGTGTATACTCTTTCAAAACCGGAAGCTTTGTTCATTCCGCGAATATGAGAAGACATATTCTCAATGTCGCCGGAAATACCGTTTTCTCTGAACAGAAATGGATTAATTGCTATAAAGGTATGGCTGACACCGTTCGGAAGATTCAGGTCAAGATGCCATGAAGGAATAGTTCCGTCGGAAGACGTCGGTGATCCCGAAAGCATCGCGGATAAAACGTCAACAAGTACCGCAAGACCGTAACCCTTGTGCATTGCCATCGGGAGCAGTGCTCCGTCCCTGAAAAAATCTCCCGGATCTGTTGTCGGCATCCCTTCGCTGTTCGCAAGCCAGGAATCAGGTATGGATTTCCCGTCTTTGTCAGCTTGAATGACTTTAAGAGCCGCCACGGCGCTGAGCGCAATGTCAAGAAAAAGAGAAGGATATTTTTCCGACGGAGCAGCAAAAGAAAACGGGTTGTTGCCGATTGTCTTCCCTTTTGTTCCCGGTATTGACATATTACTGTCTGTGTTGCTCATGGCAAGACCTATAAAACCCCGTCTTGCCGCAATATTTGAATAATAGCCGGCCGCACCGAAATGACAGCTGTTTTTGACAACGGCAATCGCAATCCCACTCGTTTCGGCAAGCCGGCATGCCTCGTTCATTCCAAAGACGGACGCAACCATTCCAAGGGAGTTGTGAGCGTCAATGACGGCGTAAGCACCGCCCTCCTTCACAACTTCAGGCATTGCTCGAAAGTCAACACCCCCCGCTCTTCCTTTTTTTATATAGGTATACAGATTTTTTACTCCGTGTGAATGAACTCCCCAGGCATCTGTGAACGTCAGCGCCTCAGCGGTTTCAAGAGCATGCGGCTCGTCCATTCCCTCTTTAACTAGAGAATCGCGGCAGAATTTTATAAGTTCTTCAATACTAATTCGTGACATTATTGTTGCTCCTCTTTTCTGAATCATCAATGTTTCGGCTCATATTTATGTTGCTGAAATCGGCACGTGATGGCTTGTCATCGGTTGACTCTGCCGGAACTATCGCTTTTTATCAGGTCAAGCGCCTCGGATACCGATACAAGATTGAAGTCCATAGATATCGAATGCTTCAACACGCCGCACGCGGTGGCGAAATCGATTTTTTTCTGAGAATCAAATCCGCTCATTCTCGAGTAAATCAGACCGGAAGCGAATGCGTCCCCTGCACCTATCCTTCCAACCACATGGATATTATACATTCTGGAATAATATGATTTTCCGTTTTCATAAATCATTGCCCCCCAGACGGTATCCGACGCGCTTACTGTAAGCCTGCGTGTGAGCGCGACGATTGCGGGGCCGTATTTATGTGCTATACCTGCTGCGACAATTTCGCATCCCCCGTTGTCCAGAATACCATTTTTGTCATAAAAACTGTCAGGGGCCTCTATTCCAAGGACCTTTTTTGCGTGTTCCTCATTTATAATGAACTGGTCGATATACGGAAGCAGTTTTTCCATATATTTCCTGCATTCTCCGTACGACCAAAGGGACGCTCTGTAGTTTATATCGCACGAAACGAAGATTCCTCTTTTTTTTGCCTCAACTGCGGCAAACATTGTCGTTTCCGCAGCATCATCCGACAGCGCCGGTGTAATTCCGGAAACAACAAGGGTGTCCGCTCCTTCGAAAATCCCGTCCCAGTCAAAATGGAACGGCTTCATTCCGCAAACACCGGTATTATACCTGTCAAAAATAACTTTTGATGATCTCTGAGCCGCTCCCGTCTCGACGAACATGACAGCCATTCGGTCTCCGCCTACGGCAATATGCGACGTCCCGAGACCGTATTTTCTCAAATTTGCAATAGCCGCCCTGGCAATATCGTTGTCGGGCAGCCTCGTAACAAAATCAGTAGGAACACCCATATAACCGAGAGCAGCAAGAACGTTAGCCTCCGCTCCCGTATAAAAGACGTCAAATCTGTCTGTTTGAATAAATTTAAGATACCCAGGCGCGTTCAGTCCGCAAATCATATCACCGAGTCCGACTACTTTTTTCATACTATCCCTCCGGTTTATATGTTACATGCACGGCAAAATCTTTAATTTCGCAGTCAAGATAAAAGGAAAACAGGTTGCCGTTATCGTCGTATTTATATTCGCGCGTTCCGATACCCATTATTTCAAAATAGAATTTCGCTCTTTCCGCAGACACGGTCTTGAATCCGATATGATATTTTTTCCCCAGATACGGCGCTTTCATGCACTCAACAGCGTTTCCGGAAAAAACCGTCGCATCGTTCTCAACCTGGAACCCAAATAGATTCCCGAACCAGACAGCGGTATCTGTCGCTTCGCTTTCGCTCCCGCAATGAATGCCCAGATGCATAAGTTTAAAGCCCAGGATTTTTGCCATAGTTGTGCGAACATCCGCACTGATTTCACCAAATCTGCGCTCCGAAAGCAATTTTTTCGGTATTATAAAACTACCGCCAACGGCGCAAACGCTTCTGTTCTCTAAATAACTCTGCACATTGTCGAGAGTTATGCCGCCGGTTGCTATAAATTTCATATTGCGGAACGGGCCGGAAAGCTGTTTTATATAGTCAAGACCGCCGAGAGGCTCGCACGGGAAAAGTTTAACAGTCCTGAATCCCATAGAAAAAGCTTTTTGTACGTCGGAAACACTTGAGACGCCTGGTATCACCAAATATCCCTTATCAATACAGTAGCGAACGAGCGTTTCGTCAAATCCCGGTGTCACAATATACTTTGCACCCGCACTGATTGCAACGTCCGCCTGATCAGCCGTCAGAACAGTACCTGCTCCGACAATCATATTCTGAAATCCATCGGAGATCATTTTAATGCACTCAAGGGCACAGTCAGAGCGAAGCGTCACCTCCATAACGGGCAAACCGCCGAGATAAAGCGCCTTAGCAAGCGGAACGGCTTTTTCCTCACTGTCAATCGCTACAACAGGCAACACTCCAGCTTTTCCGATCAGATCCAATACGGTATTCATTCTCACTCCCCTATAATCATGACCTGAAGTGTGCGTTTTCTTGCGCGGGTCTGATCCCAGTCGATGAAGTGGATTCTGCCGAACTCGCCGAGATCTGGGCTGCCGTCGATAATAACGGCGGTAACGCTCCTGCCAATTATGGACGAGCGCAGATGCGCGTCGGTGTTGTGGCATCCGAAGTTGTCTTCCCCGACGCTCTCGGCGAAATCCAAAGCTTTTCTGCCCGGGTGAAGATACATCCCCTCGCACCTCTGGGTTGGTATCCATTTCTCGAACACGTTTACAAGATCCTGCTGAAGAGTTTCAAGACCCGTCATCGACATGTCGAACGCGCACTCCTGCGTGATCACGGAGCACGTCGTGTGATGTGAATAGACAACGGCAATTCCGTTCTTTATCCCTGAGCGCGTTATTATCTCCTTTACTCTGTCTGTAACGTCGTGGAAGCTTACCGCTCTGTCTCTCGACTGCAGAGATACCGATTCACCGTATACCATTGCTCTTCCCTTTCTTTATATCGTCCGCCGCGCGGCGCGTGGCGGCGATCATTTCGTCGATCATTGCAACAGGATCGGCGGCGTTCATTATTCCCGACGCGGCTCCCGCCGCCTCCGATCCGGCCATTATGAAATCATATACCTCCCGGCCGCAGGTTATCCCCGCAGCCTGCTCCACCATTATCTCAGGGTCTATCTCCTTTATTGCGCGTATGGAATCCATAACGTAATCCATCGGGCTTGCGCCTTTCCCTCCTCCTATTATTGCGGAGGGTTCGGGGTTTATTATATCCGGGTGAAGCTGGGCGACGGCTCTTGCCTCATCGAGAGTATCCGCGCAGGCAAAGACCAGCATATCGAGCTCTCTTGCCCTGTCTATGGTCTTTTTCATCTGCGGCAGGCTCATAGGCTTCTCGCAGTGATTTATCATAACTCCGACGGCTCCTGCGGCCTTTACTCCCTCGGGGAGTATATCCGCGCAGCCGCGTCCGGGGCGGAGGGTATCCATATACGTAACGAACACCTTCAGGTATTTTGTATTCTCGGCGACTCTTCTTACTTCGAGCGCCGGGCATATAAACAGGACGTCTATATCATACTTTTCGGCTGCCTTATCGGCCGCTATTGCGTACTCGAGGAGTTTATCCCCCCACACGTAGTTTTTTGTCCCTATTTCGAAGTAAGGAGTCCTAATTTTCTCTTTCATCTCTTATCTCTGCTGCTGGAGGGTATAGTGGACGTCGTAGGCCTTTTCCTCGGGCGTATACTTGCGGAGGGTATTGATGACCTCGCCGTTGTTCCACTT
>JAEEGL012107598.1_pt1 | contig 14124 bp, 10 predicted proteins | sample 9134231 | NCBI WGS metagenome assembly JAEEGL01 (sample SAMN16246548, study PRJNA631951) | gut metagenome | biome: gut microbiome; feature: rumen; material: fiber-attached | host: Bos | place: Iran: Karaj | collected 2018-10 | reverse complement strand
GAAAATTTAAAATCAATAAGCTTAGATTATTATCAACAAATTAATCAAAGTTATTATAGAGTAAAAAATTATTTAATTGAATCAATAAATGGAATATGGACTGATTTAAATAAATGTGCAAATATAACTTATAATACATTTACAGATAAATACAATTCAATTTCAAATGAAGTAGAATCATTTGATAAAGAAGAATCAGAAATTTCTCAAGAAAAAATTCAAAATACTTATGTTGTGGGAAATCAAAATCAGATAATATCAGTTAATTATACAATTATCAATATGACAAAAAAAACAAAATTTAAATATGATTTACTATTTGAAGATGCTGCCATAAAAAAACCTTTTGTTAAAATTTCAATAAATAATGAAAATAAACCTAGAAAAATTTATTATGAATTGGTAAAACAATTGAATGGATGTGGTAGACATGTAGAATCTTTAGAAATAGAAGCTAATGATCTTAATTATACAATGAATGTTGATTTTAATACACAATCAACAGATATTAATTTAACAGCAATTAATAAATTTCAAGCTTATCATTATTTTAAAGAAATATATGAAATTCAAGAAAAATCTTTTCACAAATGTTATGTTATTCAAGGAGTAAAAACTTGCCATGATAATACTTATTGTGATGATAATGATAAAATAATAATATCATCTAGACAATCTAAAACAGTTCCAGAAAATGAAGGTGTTGAGAATTTTGTTATTAAAAATTAAATTATATACTATTTTAATTTTTAATTTTAAAATTAATTTAATATTTTTTTTTTAATATTTTATTGTAAGATTTTAACCATCAATGTATAAATTAAAATTTTATATTTATAAAAAATGGTCAAATTTTTAAAGATAAATTATAATCATTTTAATTTTCTAAATATATTCTTTCTTTAATATTTATTGGTTAAAATTATGGAACAATAATTATTATTCTCCTAAAAATTAATTTAAAGGAGTTTTATATAATCTTCTTTAAGCATTTTTGAATAGGTAATTTTTTTAATTATTGTCTATTGATTAGTTTTATGAATTATTTTAAAAAAAGCAAAGCATAAATTAGTTATTTCTAAAATTGTAATTGAACCTTTTATTGATTATAATATTATTTATATATAATAAAAAATATATAATAATCAATTTATTATAGGAAAATTCAGAGGAGTTCTATTTTTATTTGGTGAATTTAATGAAAAATTAAAATGCATTAAGATTGAAATTAAAGATTAGATTATTATTCTATATTTTGAATCACTTTTTGCAATTATTGAATGAAATAATTCATAAAACCACAAAAGATATTACTAATGATTTAAAATATAAGAAAAAATAAATTTTAAAAAATTCCTATCACATTTTCTAATTCTTCATTTCTTAATAAAGTTTTTCTTATATTTTCTTCTTTTTCTAAATTTTCTTTTATTTTTTTTTCTTTTTCTAATTTTTTTTTTTCTATTTCTTCTTTTTTTATTTGAATTAATCTTTGTTTTTCATTATAATCATCAATTTTCTTTTTTTCAATTTATTTATTTCTAAATAAAACTTCTTTAATTTCTTGTTGTTTTTTTTAGATAATTCATTTATTTTTTAAAATTTTTGCTAATTTTAATTCATCAATATCCTTTTTTTAATTCTTTTATTTGTTGTTTTTCTTCAAATTGATTTTTACTTAATTCAATTTCCTTTTGTAAATTTAATTTATGTTTTTCAATCAAAAAATGATTTAAATCAGGAAATAAATAATAATTGGGTGAATAATGATAATATAAATGATATAATATTGATTTATGAATGAGTAAATTCATTTAATTTAAGTAAAGCGAAAAAAAATGTTTCAAGAGAGATTTTTCAGATGGATTATTATTAGCAGAAATGTTAAAATGGGATGTTCCTCAATTAGTTGATTTAAATAATTATCCTGAATGTCATCCTAAAAAATTAAAACTAAACTTTAAATAATAAAGTTTTATAAAGAATAGGATGTAAAATTAGTCAAAATGAAATTAATGATGTTATTAATTTTAAAAGTAATTCTATTGAAATGTTATTAAAAAGAGTTTTTGATGTTATTCAAAAGAAATATAATAAAACTATAAGAGATGAAGTTGAAAATATTAATAAAAATAATTTTAATAATTATTTTGAAATCTAAAGAATTAAAAGAAAGTATTTCTGTTTTAGAAAATCAATTAATTCTCATTTAGAATATAATCAATTAGAAAATAATATTATAGAAATTTTAGAAAAACCAAAAGAGAAAGGTTATGAAGTTTAAAATATTTTATTTTTTCTTTTTTTTTAATAAATAAAAATTAAAAAGACAAAAAAAGTGAAATTAATAATTAATTAAAATGTAATCATAATATAATATTAATTTTTATTAATTATAAGAACATATGATTTAAAATAAAATGTCAGATAACATATATAATCAATTTAATAAATCTTTAAAAACTAATTTATCAAATATTCTAAAATCAACTAAAGATATGATAATTGATACAAAAAAATTTTCACGTTATTCAAGAAATTATTATAATTTTACTCAATCAGTAACTTTCATGAAGCCAGAAATAAATGAATATCCAATAATAAAAAATAAAAAATTTATTCCTTTAAACAAAAGAATTTTTTCTCTTTCAAATGAAAGTGAGAAAAAAAGAAATGGTATAAAACATTTAAAAAAAAATTTTAAAAAAAGTCTTTTATTAAATGATAATAGTAGACCAATGACTCAAAGAACATATAATTCAAATTTTTCTAAAAAAACTTTTTCTTTAACTCCTAAGAAGAATAAAATTGAACAAGAAGAATTATTTATTTTAAGAAATAATATTTTTAATGATGAAACATATTCAAATTTAAAATACGATGAAAGTGAAATATTTCATAAAGAAATTTATTATTCTAATTTCATTGAAAATTACATTAACAAATTAAAAGAAAATAAAACTGAAAATTTAACTACTTTTGTAAAAAGAAACTTTTATGAAAATGATTATGATTTAAATGATGGTAAAATTATATCTAGTTTAAAATTTAAATCAATGAAAATTGAGTTTATAAATTTAACAAATTCTTCAAAAAAAAAATATCTTTGAAAATTCCTTTTACTTTTTTACCTATTTTTTATTCTAATAATATGAAAACTTTAAAATATGTTTTATTATCTATTTTTAAATTTTCAGAAGATTTTGAAGAAATAAATTTCGAAGAAGATGAATTATATAATTTAATTAAACACGCAAATCAATATCAATTTCATAAAAGAAAAAAAACTGAAAAAATAGAAAAAAAAGAAGAAGAAGAAAATATAAAACAATTAATCTTTAAAGAAAAAAAAACTAAAATTAAAATAAGAGATAATAAATTGCATAAAATATATTCAAATAAAATAAACTTTTATTCTTCAAAGTTTGAAAATCAATATAATTATTATAATTATATTTGGATTACTCCGAAATATACTTTTAAACTAATAATAAAAACTCCTAATGTAATAGTTAAAATAAGTAATTTAACAATTAATAAATTCATTGATTTAGAATTATTTTTATTTATTTTAAAAAGAAATTTTTTAAATTGGGATTTTTTCATTATTCATTATTTATTTTCTTTTAAATCTTTTAGATATATAATCAAAACTTTTTTGTCAAAAGATAAAAAAAAAAATTATGAATTAAAGTATAATCCTGATAAACACGGTTATATAAGATTTCAAAAACTAGGAAATTTAATATATATTTATTTAACTAAAGAAAAGTCTCTTTTATTAAAGAATTTAAACAATCATCATTTTATGTTTTTTTCAACAAATGAAGATCAAAAAAATTATTTAAAAATATTTCATAGTTATTCAGCTTTAATAAGTAATGATTCAGTAAATCAAAAAAAAGAATTTAATTTTTCTTTTAATTTTTCACAAATGATAGTCTTAAATAAAATATCAAAAATTCAAAAATTACAAGATTTTATTAATAAATTAATTTATACTCAGAATTCTTTTATTTTTCTAAAGTATAAATTCTTTGATGATTATAATAATATGTGTTATATTGAAAAAACTCCTGAAGAAGAAATAAAAAAAAGAAATATAGAATCTGCAAGAAAAAGTTCTTTAACAAGAAATTCATTTAGTCAAGAACCTTTAATTCAGAAATATAAAACTATTGAAAATACTAAATTTATAATAAATATAACTAATCCATTTATTGAAACAATAGAATATTTAGATAAAAATAATTTATTTGAAGGAAATTGTATTCTTTCCAATGATAATAATCCTAGAGAATTATTTGATAAAGGATTAGATGAAATTTGCCTTAATGATATGGTTAATTGGCCTAAAATAATTTTGAAATATTCTATTCATGATAAAAGCTATTTAGATAAATGTAGAAATTTAAAAAATAAATTTAATAAAACTACTACTATTAAAAATTTAAATCCAAAAAATGGAAAAATTAGTACTAGTAATCTTATTAATTCTTTATCTATTAAAAGTAAAAAAAATTTATCTTATTTTTCACCAAGGAAAACTAATTATCATAATAATATTCATAATCATCTTAATATAAATAATATTAGTTAATTATTTACTATTATTAATTATGTAAATTAGGTTTTTAATTTATATAAATAATTATCCGAATCTTTTTATTATTTATTAAATCCTTAGTTTTTTAAAAAATTAAATTTTTAAAAAATAAAGATTATTTTAATTTAAATTAAATAATTTTTTTTATTTAGTATCATAATTTTAATTATTATTTATCTTTCTTATTATCATCATATAATCCTTTTTTAAATATATTTTTCATTTTTCCTTTTTCTTTATTTTCCTTATTTAATTTTCTATCATCAATTAATTGTCTTAAGGACACAACACCAGGATCATCTTTTGATTTCATTAACTCAACTAATTTATTATAATCTTCATTGGCTTTATCAAACTCATCTAAATACGCATTTGCAGTTCCTCTATAATAATATGATTTCATATTATCTTTAGTTATATTCATTACTTCATTTGCAATTTTTATTGTTTCAATATAATTTTTTAATCTATTATTACAATTACATTGATTTAATAACACTGATATTTTTAAATTTTTTATTTCTGAAGATAAATCTTTTTCATTGATTTTTAATATATATGTATAAGATTCTTTAAATTTTTCAATTGATTTTTCATATTCTTGTTTTTTAAAGAATTCAACTCCTTCTTCTTTTAATTTTTTAACCATATTTTCTTTTTCTTGTGTATCCATTTCATAAATACTTTTAATTTTATCATAATAATCAATTAATTCAATTTGACAATTTAATTCATTGTTTTTTTCTTCTTTATTATTTTCATCATTTATTAAATTAAATATATTTTCACAATTATCTGAATTTAATTTTATTTCTTTTAATTCTCCTTTTTTCATTTTAATAACTTCATCTTCTATTTCTTTTAAAATCTTATTTGATCCTATTATAAACTTAAAGGAATGTTTATTTTCAGTTGAATCAATTATTTTTCCTTCTTTAGTAGTTATTTTATAATTGATTTCTACTTCTTGACCTAATTTAGGACTTGACATAATTAAAATATTATTTAAATAAATTTGATTTTTTATTATTTAAATAAAAAGAATGAAGGGAATTCCAATTAAAAATTTTAATAAAATAAAAGATGAAAAGTAATTTAATAATTTATTGTTTTAGATTCCTAAGAAATAATATAAATCTTAAAAATAAATTTAAATCAGATAGAAATAATTCTAAATTATCAAATAATTTTTTAAGTTATACTTTTAGAGCCTTTCATAATAAAGATATAAAAAATAAAAAAGATGTAAATGAATATATTTATGATCTTGAAAATACTTTAAAAATTAATTTAGATTTCGTTAAAGAAATATCTTTACCTTATAAATTAAAAAATAAAAGTATGAATGAAAAAATAGAAAAAATTATTAATTTATATAATAAAAGAAAAGAGATAAGAAAAAGAAAGAAAGAAATTAAAAGTAAAATTCTAGTGAATAATCAAATAATTGAAGAATGTAAAAGAAGAAATGAAGAAAATTTAGAATTATATTCTCGTCAATATAAAAGTGTTTGTGATGCTTTAGAAAAAAAATTAATATTAATAAAAAAATATCAAAAAAGATTTGATGAAGTAGAATCGTATATTCAAAAAGAATGTATTTTATATCCTAAATTTACAAATAAATTTTGTGATTTTCAAATTATTTCTTTTTTAATTGAAAATGAAAATTTACTTTTAATTAAAATAGAGTTAAATCATGAAAATAATAATTTGAAAATATCAATTAATTCTCTTGAGAATGAAAATAAAGAATTAATGAAAAAAGAAAGTAAATTAAATAATGAAGTTAATAAATCCAATAATAATAAATATGATGAATTAATAGAAAAATATAAATATAAATGTGATTATGAAAGTAATAAAATTAAAAACTTAAAAAATTTTTTAAAGAATTTAAAAAAAAAAAATACATTTTTCAACCGAAAGAATTTTTTTTTATTAAATAACAATATTTCAGATTATTTTAATTCAGAAAAGACATTAATGTCTTTAATGACAAATTATAATAAAAATGAAAATTTTATAATATCGAATATGAGTCGTTTGACTCAAAACAGTAACATGAAAGGTTGGGATGTATCCTATATAGAAAAAAAAGATAATATATAAAATAAATAATTATATTATATTTTTATTTTAAATAAATTTAAACTTTTTAAAAACGTATCGTAAGTATCATTATTATAATGATTTATCTATATTTATCCTTAATAATTCATTTTGTCTTTTTTTTTAATTGTTATTTTTTTTTGTTTTATTTTTGTTAAAAATAGTTATTGAGGATATATATTAAATAAAGAGTTAAAGTGAGAATTATACTATTTAAAAATAGTTTATTGAGAGGTTAGGGTGGTTATTTTGATTTAATTAAAAAAAATATAATAATGAAAAAATAAAATATTAAATATTATCCTTTCTTTCAATGTTTAAAAAAGATTTGATTTTTTTAATTACTTCTAATTATTTTTTTAACTATTTACTAATTGAATAAAATTATTATTTATTTGATTAGAGTTTATTATTTCTAATAATTAAAATTTATGAGTATTCCAATATGTATTCTCAATTCAAATAATTCAGAATTAATATCAAGTAAAACAATTCGAAACTTTCGAAACTTCGTTGAAATAATAATTAAAAAAAGAATAAACAACCATAATAAGCAAAATACTTTTGAATTAAGTAATGGCAATAGTAAAATCATATTTGATTGGTTTTCAAATCTTTCTTTAAATGAAAGAATAAAAATATGTACAATTCACAACAAATGGTTATCAAACTTAATAAAGCAATTATTAATATTATATGGATATGAAAAAAATTGTTGTTTAATTCCTTTAAGAGATTTTAGAATTTTTTTTGACAAAAAAGAAGACTCTGATTATTATTTTAATGGAGGAAATTATTGTAATTCTGATGATGATCGTCCTATTGGAAATGATATGAATTTTTTTTCTTATTTCTTAAGAAATTCTGTTCAATTCAAAATTAAAAATGATGAATATAAATATAATGAATTTTTCTTAAACAACTTAAAATTTTTTAGTTATGAAGAACCTAATGATACTATTACTATTAGTAAATATTTTTTAAAAGAAGAAAAAGAGTTTAAAAAATTATTTGATTTTTATACAGAAAATAATTTTCTTAAAAGCCAAATTGATTTTATTTCTGATAAAAATGATAAAATTCATATTTTTAAATTTCCAAAGTGGTTAAGAATAAAAGACTATCCTAGTATATTTGAGATTATTATTGGATATATAGAACAAAATATTATATTAAATTATGAATATTATCATTATACAAATAAAATATATGAAAATAAAGTAATTGAAAAAATGAATGAAATAGAAGAATTAAATAAAAAATTAGAAAATTTTTTAATTCAAGAATTTAAAGATGAAGAATCTTTCTTTTCTTCAATTAATAATTCTCAAATAAAATATAAAATTCAAGAAAATTCTTCTTTAGTTAAAGAAATTAATACTCAAAGAAATTTACATTCAGAAATTTTTTCAAAAGTTTTGAATCTAAATAATAAAATAATAGATTTAATAACTGATAATGAATCAAATAACATAATAACAAATTCAATAACAGATGAAATGATTTATTTAGTAAATAAAAAAATGGAAGATTTATATAAACAAGATATTAGTCAATTTTTATATAAAATTTCTTTTGTAAGTTCAGAAGATGTAATTTCTTGTAACAGACCTTTTTATGTATATACTTTTAATTACATTATTGAGCTTTTTCAAAATAAAAATGTAAATGAATTAATTGAAGATTTTTTAGATGAGCAAAAGAAAAAAAAACATAAAAAGAAAAAAAAGAAAAATAAAGATAATAAAGAAGAAATTAAGAATATAAATAAACATTAATGAAAATAAAGAAACGATTGAAGAAAATATAATTGATAATAAAAACGATGAAAAAATAGAAGATAATAATTTAATTATTAATAATGAAAGTGTTTTAGAAAATAATGATAAAAAAAAGAAAAAACATAAATTAATAAAAAAGACTTTTTTTTATATCCAAAAATCAATCAAAGAAAAAAAAGGAATAATATAAAGAAAAAGAAACAGAAAATAATCAAATTAATAATAATAATAAAAGTCTTAATTTGATTTAAATAAAAGAATAAAAAATTTTAAAAAAATTATTAAATTAAAAATAAATTCATCTAAACAAATAATTGTAAAACTCTTAAAAATCATTAACTAAAAAAAATAAATAAAATTAAATGTATTAATTTAAATATTCTTCTTGACTACACATCCCTAATAAGAACTTTAAATTTTTGAAATCAATATAACTCATCTTAATTACTGTCTAAACATTCAATTTATTTCCTGAATTATTTGCAATTTGATACATTGATTTTTCTTATATCAATTCAAATTTATAACCTAATTTATAGAATTAGAAGTTTTTTTCATTATTTATTAATTGACTTTAGAATTTTTAAATTTTTCATTCTTTTATTTTATTTCTTCAACTGTTATCTTTTATATTATAAGAATTAAATTTATCTTAATTATATAAAAAATATAATTATGATTTAAATGAAATAAATAAATTTATCTTTTAATATTTAATAATTTGTCTTTTTTTAAAAAAGAATTTTTTTATTTATTTAAAAAAATAATAATGTCAGAGAAAATATTCAATTGATTTATAAATTAAAAGATTAAGAAAATTTCCAGTTATATTATTAAAATATAAAGATACTAGATATTTTAGATATATATTAATTAACAGAACAGAATTTTTCAAAATTTCCAAAATTCAACAATTTAAATTGGTCTTGAAAATGAAGAAGAATATCATTAGTTTTAACAATCATTCAAAATTGATAATTTCTAAATCAACATGCAATCAATGAAGAAGATGAAGTAGATAATAATAATATTAATGATAATAATTAAAGAAGAAAATAACCAAAAGTTAAGACAAAATAATGAAAATTATAATCATAATATTAATGATAAGTTTAATAGTAATCAAATGGAAATTCCTGAAGATCAAAAGTCTTCTTTATAATTTGAAATAAAGAATAAATTGTTTGAATATTATGCAATTTTATGAAATGTACCTGATGAAGTTAATAAATTTATTAAAGAATTTTCAGGATTTTTTTAAAATTAAGATTGATTATATTTGTCAAATGATAAATTATCAGTCAATTTATTTAGAAGAGGATATAGAACGATAAAAACAGAATATAAAAGAAATAAAGAAAATAAAGTAATTTTACCTGATTCAAAAATCAATGTATTTAATTTAAAATCTTTTTTTGAAAATCTACATGAAAAAAATACCTTTCTCATAATAATTCTAGAATTGTTAGCCAAGAATTATACAATCGAATTATTCACAAAAAAAATGTGAAAACAATAATTTATCAAAAATATGAAAATATAATAAATGGAAATGTTGTATAGATGAAAATTTGTGGAAAGCAATGGCGGATGCGTTGTGTTAAGGTGATGTTAAATTTGATAAAAAATTTGATAAATTTAAAGGAATGAAATAGAAAATATTGTTGGTGTGAGGTAGGAAAAAAAATTTATTTTTTTGATTTATTAAATTTAATCATTATGTTTATTTTAAATTAAGGAAAAATTATTTGGCGAATTTAGATGAAATGTTTGGAGGGGTGAATAAAGGAAGATATGGAATTGTTACTTAAGAAGGAATAGTTGAAATCATTTGAAGAGCTCTTTGTGATCAAGATGGTGTTGAATCTGAAGAACAAAGGTTATTCGAATTAGTTGATGAAAATGAATCCGATAAAATTTGATTTACTGATTCATTTTTCTTTGTTTTTATTATTTTTTAAGTAAAGATTTTTTTATATGAATAATAATTATAAATTTGAATTATTTATTTAATTAAACCTTAAATTAAAGATCAATTATTTCATCATCATCATCATCGTCATCATAGTTTATCTCTTTTTTCTCTTTTGCCTCCTTTTTCCCTTTTTTATTATCTTTCTTTTTATTTTTATTTTTCTTAGTAACATAAACTAATCTTCTTTTTTTAGTTTCCTTAACAAAAATATCTCTTCCAATATTTTCTTTAACAAAATCAATAATATCATCAGCTCTATTCTTTCCATTATATTCAATAGGATTATCTTTATTCCCATTTTTATATAATTTAATAGTAGGAAAACTTATAATTTCTTCATTTTCAATTTCATTAACATTACAATCGATTTCAGCTATTAATAAATTAGTATTATTTTTTAACCTTTTAGCAACTTCAATATATTTATTTTGAAGTTCTTTACAATGACTACACCAAGGAACATAAAACTTAACTAAAACATCATTTTTACTTTTAATAACATTCTTATCGAAATTTTTCCCTACTAATTTAAAAACAGGTTTATTATTAACTTGAGGAATTTTTTCACTTTTATAAAAAGGAGTTAATTCACCATCTTCCCATTTCGCAATAAATTTAAATATATTTTCTTCATTTATTTCTCCTTCCATATTATATTTCTTTAACTTACCATTTCTTGTATCAGCAATTTTAACACAAGGAAGTTCTTTATAATAAACTCCTATATATTCTGCTAATTTAGTTTCTATTCCTTCTCTTATTCCAGTGACAATAACTTGTAATTTTCCTGTTACTTCATCTGCAATTTCAGAAAATAAATTTTTTAATTTATTATATCTTTTATCTTTTGGATTTATATATAAAAAAAGACCTGGTTGATTTTGACCGAAAATTAATTGAGATGCTCTTTCAGTAAATTTCATTATTTTAGGTAAGGCATATTTTATTATAAATCTATTTATTTCATTTTCTATTAAATTTCCTTTAAAGACTACTTTACTTTTATCTTCCTGGTAATTTTTATATAAGACAAAATTGCCTTCTTTTACTTTATATTTATTTAAGATTGTTTCATTTGGTTCTGCAATTATGAATTGATAATTAAAATATACATCATGATTTCTTGATACTTTATTTATTAAAGATATATCTTTATTATCTTTACCAAAGTAAATAAAAACAACTTGATTTTTTTTTCTTGTATTTTCTATATCGTCAATATTATTAAATTTCTTATACATTTCTCCTGTTTTTTCTTTCATCCAATTTACTATATTTGTATTATTTCTTGCATCAAGATATTCAAATTGGTCTCCTTCCATAAATAAATATACAGTTGGAAAACCTTTTATTTCATATTTTTCTGCTATTTTTCTATTATTTGATGCATCTAATTTTGCTAAAATTAAATTATCTTTTTTTAAAATTGAAGCTGCTTTTGAAAATTCAGGTTGAAATTTTTTAGAGTAGGAACACCACGGTGCATAGAATAATACCATTAATGGATCATATTTTTTTAATCCTTCTTCAAAGGTTTCGTCGGTTAATACCATTACATCATTTTCTTCTGGGAAAAATGATTGAGTTAATGTTGATATTATTAATATTAGAAAAAAGAAAATATGGAAATTTGACATTTTTCTATAAATAATATACTAATTAAATTTATTATTAAATATTGATTATTTTCTTTTTTTTTTAATATAATTTTTTTTTTATTTAATCTTAAGACAATAATTTTAAATTTAGTTATTTTTTTATTTATTTTTATGAGAAACAAATTGTTTTTCCAATTTAAAAGTTTTAAGGAAAAAAAATAACAGTTTACTAAAATTAATAATATCTTAATCAGAAATAAAAAAGAATGAATTTTTAATATCAGAAATATTATTAAACTCTGAAAATAAAATAAGCATATTTTCAAATGATAATGTATTAATAATAACTAAATGAATGTCCTATTGGAAAGAAAAATATAAAACAATATCATATTCATAAAATGTAATGGAGAAATTATCCCAAATAAAATTCTCGGGAATTGCAAATGAAAAATAATAAAAGAAAAAATATCATTTAAACAAAAAATCGAAAAATAAAAGGAAGTATCAACTATTATGTTAATATATAAAGAAAGGTGAATTTTAGAAAGTAATCTATTTTAATTGATGATTCTCTTTTTTAATCAGATTTAGTAAAAAATCTCATTGTTTATTTTCTAATAATAATATCATTCTTTAATGTTCCTTATAGTAATTTTCCTCAAAATTTCAAAAATTTAAATTATAATTATAGAAAAAATGAAATATTAAATGAAAAATATAATCTTAAAATGAAATGATAAAAGAAAATCAAAATTAATTAAAGAAATATTCTTCTGATTTAAAATCAGATAAAATTTAAACAAAATGAGTTAAAAAAAAAAAAATAATGAAAAATATTTATACACTTTTAAAAATTTATTAAATGCTTTAATTAATTTAATAGATTTATATATAGAAATTATTCATAAAGAAGTAGAAGTATAAGAAGTAGTAAATCATGTAATAAATTAATAAATAATAGTAAATTAGAATCTCCATATGATATTTATGATAGTTTTAATACTGATGAAGAAAAGAAAAATCAACTTTTAAAATTAAATAAAAAATATTATTTAAAATTTTTCAAAGCATTTTTATTAATCAATCTTTTGAAAGAAAAATAGAAAAAATTCTCAAATCATAATTTAAATTTATCAAGTAATATAAGTAATAAAAACAAGAAAAAATAATGAAAAATCAAATTCTTTTTTTAATTAAATAGATTTATCATCAAGTCAAAATATTAATTTTTTAAATTCAATTAAAAAAATAATCTAAATCTGGTTTATTCAAATAATAAATAAAAATATAAATCAAATAGGAAATTATTTTCAATTAAAAATAGAAAATATATTTTCTCTTGATTTTATCATTCAGCAAATAAAGAATATAATTTCCTTTAAATGATATAAATATAAATAAAAATAATAATTCAAAAGAAATAATTTCATCCTTTTTTTTGAAATATTTATATTTACAGATACTTATTCAATACATGATTTAAATAAATTTTTAAAAATATTTATTTAAAAATCAAAATAATAATTATACAAATATAATATTATTAAAAGTAACATTTTCCAAAAATAAAAAATGTAAAAAATGCTTCCATTAAATTATTTACCAAAAATAAACCCCATTTAAAAATATACTTTAGTATTAAATTTAGAAGAAACATTAATATATTTAAAAAGAGATATATCAGTGAAAAGTAAAAGAAAAGTAATGATATTAATTTTATTTTCTTTTAGAACACCCCAGATTATGTAAATCCCTTAATTGATAGAAAAAAAAGAATAATACTTTGAATATAGATTATATAGACAATATACTATTTATTATGGAAAAGATTAAAGATTTAACTAAATTAGGAAGAGATAAAATTATTATAGTGATAATTTAAATTTTAAATTACAAAGAAGTAATGGTATTTGGATTAAAAGCTTTTATGGGGATTGTGTTAGAAATACTTTGAAAATATTATCAGTTATTTTAGAAAAAATTAGATTTGATGCTGAAGAAACTAATGATATTAGAGATAGTTTAAGAAAAGAACAACATTTAATTATT
>JAEEGL011604516.1_pt1 | contig 14124 bp, 16 predicted proteins | sample 9134231 | NCBI WGS metagenome assembly JAEEGL01 (sample SAMN16246548, study PRJNA631951) | gut metagenome | biome: gut microbiome; feature: rumen; material: fiber-attached | host: Bos | place: Iran: Karaj | collected 2018-10 | reverse complement strand
GGAGCCTGGCCACTGTATGGTGGCATGTGGCAACTACTGGCTGCCCACCAACATTCTGACCTCCTGTCGCAATGAGATTATGTTGAACACTGCCGAGTGGCTACGTTGCGTCCAGAGTCCGGAGTTCCTGAAGTACTTCAGCAATCCCGACCCCACCAGTTTCCCCACGCCTACCGACGTGTCCAGTTGGGACCAGCCACAGGGTTTCGGCCTGGAACGCCTGAAGACCTGTCCGTCAGGATTTCCCCGCGACTGGAAATACGTAGACTATCTCCGTCAGAAGGACTACTGCTGTTGGCATCAGGTGCCCGACGACTTCTATCAGGGTGATGCCTGGCTCGACGCTATCGAACCCATGTTCCGTGCCGCCAAACCCATGATGGACATGATAAATGAAGTTATTAAAGATTACCTTTAGGAAACCTTTTTAATCAGGGAGCGTTGTACTATCTCCATTTCAGGTGGGTTGTCTGTAATTCATCGATGGGGAAACGCTAAACCTTCCTATAATATGTCTGTCGATGGTGCAGGTCGTGAGGCTTGCACCACCTTATTTATATATATTGGGGGGAAAAATAGGGGTAGGAGGCAAAAAAGTTGCTATTTCATTTCTTTTTCTCGATTATTATGTGTATATTTGCATTGCAAGAACAAAATAATGATGCATCAACAATAAGTTTCTTGTACGTGAGAATTAACGCCTTACCCACACAGTAAGGCTAATATTAACCAAATTTTTTATTATATGGCAAATAAAACCAATTTATGCTGCATCTGCGGCAAGCCCTTTGATGATGAACTCAAAATGGGCAACAATGCACTACCATTCAATGAGGGTAGATGCTGTAATAAATGCAATAAGAGATATGTAATTCCAAGTAGAGCGTTTGTCTTACAGTTAAGAAAAAACATGGTACACCTCTTTAATGAAAAACAAAAAGAGGTTGAATCAGAAGAGTATGAGCCACTTTATAACACTCAGGACATATTTGGTTTTACTCTACATGATAAAGGAGAGCCAAGAATCTACAAAGAATGGAAGCGTAACTTTTTTTTGGACTTCTGTAGGAATGACAAAAACATAAAAGACTTAGAAGCAAAACTAATATCTGCTGCTAAAGCCAAACTGAAAGACGCTAATGATATTTCTATAGATTATAGCGTAGAAAAGAGTGATTATAGTATTCATTTGTTAAACTTTTCAAGTAAACATCTAAGAAAATGAGCAACTATTGTAAAAGAATTGCGAAAGGCAAATTATCAGGTCGTACCATTGCTAAAGCCTTGATACCATCTATTAATTATTTTTATGAAAAGGGTGCAAAGGAAATTTATATAGACTTTGACAATAAAGAGCATCGTCTTTCTATTCGCACACCTGACGTTGTATTGAGCAAAGAGGAAATGACCTCTCCTGAGTTTTTGGAAACTATCAGAAGCCTATCTCCATTAAGTCGCAATAAAAAGTCAAAAACTACGATTACGAGTTCTACATAATTAAGGAAATGACCTGAGAAGATCTCAGGTCATTTTTACTTTCTTGCTTATTCTTTCTACATTTTGTTTCTCCGCCCACTCTAATGCGGGTCGTATCAACTTCATATTATCTTCAAACTTTGTAACACCTAATTTTTACGTTCAAAAACATCTATTTTCTGACGAACAGATTATTTAAGCCTCATCATAAAATCAAAAATGCCCCATTTTAGGGCATTTTCGGTATGATCTTATATTCTTTTAGATGCAGAATTGAATATAGGTATATGCCGCCCAACATAATCGTTACGCCATTTAACATCTTTTCGCACTTAGGCTTATTAAATGTTAATGGTCAATTATAACATGGATATTCCAAAATAATTATCTACCTTCACGCTTGTCAAATGGTTCGAGAGAATAATCTGACAGGTGGTTCGAGAGAATAGCCACGCTTGAATGAATTTGATTTTGAATTATTTAGTTTGGCTAAAAGGGTAGGGCGCTACCCTTTTTTCTTTTCTGAGATTTTCTTGGTTCACCACATTAACGAATGACACATCAATTATCATTGGGACAATCAGGGTCATGCAAAACACTCGTAGAACCAAAGAAATCACTCTTCTCGAATTGGATATACCGATGTCCTTTGTATTCAAACGACTTCGCTTCAATACCCTTTGCAGAGGTTGAGTCCATTGGGTTCTTCTTTTTTGTGTTATGACCTACGAATAACAGAACTGCAAACAAGAGGAAGAACGCCAAAAGAGCGATTAACCAATCCCAATTTCTCCACACTACCAATAATCTTTTAAACTTATACTTCATAATCATAATATTTGAAATTTTGTGCAAAGATAAACAAAGACTTTTATGTTTGCAAGCCTTTTAAACATTATTATTTCACATTAACAAAAATGCTGTTACATTATAGAAATATTGTAACATTTTTGGTTACTTTATAGGGTATACTTAACGTATTGAGGCGTTTATGAGCTCTATCCCATTTTTAACAAGTTATGCTTTCTGCCCACTTTTTGGTGTTCATATATCAAGGTATATGGGAGGGCATTGGGGTTATAGTACAAATCTTCATCATAAGAAATGTTACAAGTCTGTACGACATTTCTACAAGATTCATCAATAGGTAGATGAAGAATATTACTATAATGAAGGCTAAGAGTGTTGAAAACAGCAGAATAAGTTAGCGACATTCTTATATAACTCATAGAAGTAATCTGTGGCTGATCCTTATCTTTAAATCTATATCTAACCAAGAAATGTAACCCTTTATATGACATGGATCGCATGGCTAAAACAACGTGATCGTCTTTTCTCAGTAATTCCATCGCCATATTAATCTGTTCATCATTAAGATTGTCAAGATCCATATAACACAGATCGGTCAAACCTATTATATTATGATGCCCTTTACCATCATACAATAATGCTGATGGTGCAAAAGCGGGTATCTCTTTCCTCTTTATTCTGAGTTTACCTTGTTTATTACCCTCAGCATCAAACTTCCTATACTCTTCACATAGAGTACGGAGTTTCTGACTTGTACGCATCACCCTTACAATATTGTCAAGTTCCGTTTCTTTTGGAAACTTAGCCATTAAGCAACTGAATATACATAGACGCATAGGCTATAATAAATTGAGTCCTTTTTCTCTTGACATTAACAATTGGGGAAATGCAAATGTAAAATTAAGCATTCATAGGTTGGTAACATCTTATTATTTTTTTACTTTTTTTGTCTTCTTCTTTTTTGAAGGCTTCTTTCTGTCTTTTAATTTAGCAAGCCTTACACTCTCATGAAGTAATTTCATGGCTATCTCTTCGTCCGTCATATCGGACTTTATTCCAAGGTAAGAATAGACTGCAAAGACTGCCTTATCGTTTGCAATATGAGCATCCATAAGATCAGATGGCATGGTTTGTGGTGCGTAAAGTTGCTTAAGCGTACTGTTCTTGTAATTTGCTCTTACGTTAATAATATTATTAGCTTTTTCTTCTATAGCCTTTCGTTGCTCATCTGTTACATGTGATGGCCAAGGGAAATTGTTGTAAACTATTTCGATAGAATAGCGATAGTCGCTTTTCATACGACCACATACGACACGCATCCATGCCATGTGAATCGATGATTCCATTATGCCAAAATGATAAGGAGTAACATTAGGCATAAGCCTTACAGCATTACTGCATAGGATATCATGGGTCATATAGCCAAATGGAACATATCTGCGGCGCTTAGAGGATGTCTCAGGAATAACAAGGTAATCTCCTTTTGGCATATTTTCGACATGAAAACGTGTAGGCTTAAGAGCAAGTTTTCTTGTTTGTTTACTATCGCTTAATAATCTATACTTCCTTACGGCCTCAACTACTTTTTTGCATTGAGGCATTTTGTCTAAGGCGTTAGGCTCACAATCTCCTAACCAAAGACAATAACGGGGTATACCTGATGTGAATTCAATTGACCCATACCATTTGTGGAAATAAAGTGCACTTTCAGGTTCTTTTGCAATAAAATCGTTTTTTTGCTTTTCTGTAAAGAGGTAGGCTCCTCCGTCAATTGGCTTATTTCCAATACCAATTGTAGGAATACTACATAAAGGTTTCTTAAGTCCCGTATTAATAAAATAGTTCTCAAACGGGCGCAAATAGTTATTGATGCAGTTGCATGTTTGTGTTGGCTTTCTTTCTTCATAGATAAAACAATCCCCTTTCTTTTTTCGCTTTGAACTATAAAAACCTATAATCACACAATGAACTTGCGCTTTTTTCTTAGCTTGATTATTCCATACGAAACTGTGCCAAGCAAATGAAATTTTAACATTGAAATGTGTCATTAATGGTTTCCATAGCAATATGGCTTGCTCACCTTGAATGATGCTGTTGGTCGAAACTAATGCGGCTTTAACAGATGATGCTTTCTGCATAAATTGTGCAGCTTTGGCATACCATGCGCACACATAATCAAGGTTGCCAATACTTTCCCATACTATTTTCCCTTTGGCGTCTTTATCAGTCAACACTGCTTTCATCTCAGCCTTTCTTTTCTCTTTGTCTTCCTTTGTGTCTTTGCCACCTCTTGCTCCTTTAAAGGGTGGATTGCCAATAATATAATTAAGATTACGTGGATTAACCACATCTTCCCAATTTGTCTCTAACGCATTTGCACAACGGATGTTGTCATTTTGTTTTAGAGGTAATGCAGGTATTGATACGCTGAATAATTCTTCTGCTTCGGCAATCATTTGACAATCTGAAATCCATAATGCGGTATTTGCTACCTGTGTTGCAAAATCATTTATTTCTATGCCATAAAATTGACGGATGTTAACTTTGCATGGATTCTTTAAATATACACCATTTTCTTTTATTGCATCTTCGCCAAGACCACAATTAGGTAATTCTGCAATAAGCTTCATTTCTAACCTACGCAGTGATTTGAATGTTTCAGTTAGGAAATTTCCGCTTCCACAAGCAGGATCAAGAAATTGTAGTTTTGCTATCTTGTTTTGAAAATTTTTCAAAGCTTCAAATCTTTTTTCTTTCTCTTTCTCTTTCTCATGTGGCAAATGTAGTAGAGTATCAAGTTCTGCATTTAAATCATTAAGAAAAAGAGGATCAATGAGGCGATGGATATTTTCGGGGGACGTATAATGCATCCCATTTTCTTCTCTTGTGGTAGGGTCGAGTGTGCTTTCAAAAATACATCCAAAATTTGTTGGTGATATTTCACTCCAATCAAAATAGTCTTTACCCTTCATTTGAGATCCTTCAGATGCCTTAAGCAGTAGAGCTTTAACTTCTTCTGAAATACGTGGAATGGGAACGTCATTCTTGAAAAGTCCTCCATTAACACGTGGAAATGCCAATATTTCAGGGTCAAATGATTCAGGTCTTTTCGCCTTGTCAAGAGCAGTAAACAGCCATTTAAATTTATTATTTAGCTGTTTGGCACTAAAAGCATTTAGGAAGGTATGAAATTGATTATCATCGAATATTTCTTCATCGTCTGCGTATAGACAAAAGACCACACGGACACAAAACACATTTAGATGGTGCAGAACGTCTTTTGTTAATTCATCCTTCGTGTATTGCTTTTGAAGTAAGTCATATAATCTGCTAACAAAACCGCTTGCTGTTTTTGCTGCTATATCCTGAGCATTATCGTTGTTAAATGTTTCTCCTCCCATCAGGACACGACGCAGATACGGCCATCTGTGTGGTAAATCTTCAAGCCTTAATGGTTCAGGTTGTTTGTCGCCATGATTGTTATCGAATATTCTGAATTCTTGAAAATTGCATGATATTGTATAGCGACCTTTACCTTCTTCAGGACGATCCATATTATCATAATACCATTGCGCTTGTTGCAATGCTGTCAAGGAATCTTTATTATTTCCTCTTGCATGCGGGGTATCAAGGGATATATTATAACTTTTCTGCTCGATAACACATCGTGAGGGTTTAAGATAACAATCAATATATTTTGGGTTTTCACCACCTTCTTCAACGACGATAGCCCGAGGTGGAACTTTTTTCTCCCAATCAAAGCAGTCACGCCCGTGTTCAACTCCAAGCAAACATTCTGCAAGTTCTTCCCAAAAAGGGTGAGTATCTTGTTTCTCGTTACCTTTGTTCTTCCATTTGTTTACAAAAGCTCGAACCTTGTTCGTAATATCTTTCTTCATAGGTTTTCTTTACTATGATTGTTATATTGGATTAATACTTGATTCTTATTTCGCAATGATATATAAGTCCTGTAAATTGATTATTGCTCCCCAATTTTTTTACAACTTTTTGACAATTGGCTTGAAAAAGGTAATAAACTTCTCTGTAAATTCCCTATACCAAGCGAAAATTGCCTCTCGCTCAGCAGGGTCATTTAAATCGCTTTTTTTGTATAAATCTACTGTTGACGCTTTCTTTCCTTCGAGCCTTCGCCAATTTAAGGTGACGCCTATTTTTTCATCAGCCTCATCCTTGTATTTCAAAAGCGCATCGAAATATTTCTTATCTGCATCATCCCACATATACAATTGAATCGTTGCTTTCTGTTCCCTCTTGTTCAGAAGTAGTGAAATGTGTATTCCACCTTTTCCAATGGCAATATTCATCCAATGGTCATGGGATGCACTTGGGGTACGGAATAATTTGGAGGGATTAACTTTCATATACTCCACAAAGGCACTCCAATATTCGTAATTGAAAACTTTTCCTTCTGAATGGCCATCGCTTGAAGTTTGTGAACTTCTAACGTCTTTACTCCACCCATTAGGCTTTGCTATCACATTAAAAATAGGGGCAGCAGGGCTATCACCAATCTTTATTAGTTCAATCTCCACACCAAAGAAGTTAAACTCCTTATCTGTAATTCTATTGAGCCAATCAATAGCGGCTCGATGTTCCTCTGTAAAATGCTCTGCTATCCAAATAATAGTGACTGCATCAAGACCTGCAGCATAGGTCAGAATTTGCCCTAAGTGATTATGATCTGTCTTTTCAAGTTGGTTTTCTATCAATACAAACTTATCTGTGCCCGGATCCACACAAAGAATATCTGCCCTAAATGGGCCTACGTGTTCCTCCTGAGCCTTAACCTCTAACTCATTCATACCAAGAGCATCTGCTAATAGGGCAATGTTCTCTTCTGAGGCTAACCAAGGTGTGAAATCGCTTGCTTCATTTTGCCAACAATCTCGAAGATCCACCTTTGTTATCTTTGATAATTTGATAGATGTTGCCATATTTGTATTTTTAGATGCTGCAAAGATAGATGAAATATTTCGTATTTCCAAACAATTCACATCATTAATTATAGAATGAAGTAAAGATTACCGATTTTGAGATAATAAACATAGAAAAAGGATTGGCAAACAATTGTTTTGCCAATCCTTATAGAATATAGAGAATGATTGAATTGTCAAAAGTCTAATAGATCATAAGAACTTTCTAATTCAGAATCAGTAATGCCTAAGTACTTCTTCGTAATGGTTGGGCTTGCGTGATTAAAGAGGGTTTGGAGGCGCATTAAAGCGAGTGGGGCATCTGTTCCCGCTGATTCAAACACCTTGCGCCCAAACGTCTTTCTCATTGAATGGGTGCTGAAATGCTCAATCTTCAGGTTATACTTACTCTTAATGTCCTTAAACAGAATGTTGATCCTCTGAGTTGAATAAACCATCTTCTTTCTCGACAAGAAACACTTTTCATCCTCATTCTCGATGTGGAGGGCATCGTAACAATCCTTGATGTGCTTCTGAAAACCTCTGTTGATCTTAACCACTCTACGCTTATTGGTTTTTTTCTCATAGATGGTGAACTTCTCGCTATCAAGTAACATTGACCATGTGAGAGTTAAAATGTCTGAGATACGCAAGCCAAAGAAACAGCCGCAGCCAATAAGGAGGCTCATTCGATATTCACCATCCCTATACAACTTGCGAACCAACGAAAGCATAATGTCCCAATCCATTGCGTTACTCGTTCTGTATTCGTGATATTCTTGTTTCATATCCTATCTTTTTATTAGTTGAACTATGTTTTTGAATATAACTCTTACTCTCTGTTCTGTAACTATCTGATAATCAATCTATATTCAAAATTATAGGTAATTTGAATATTGCTCCTTAACCCTTTTGTCGTAGTCGAAACTATCATCCTTTTCGACATTCCAATCAATGACATCTACAAGGTTATCAATATAAGCTTCTTCCACCTTCTTGATCAGTTCCTTCTTGTTGGTGAGGAAATACACATCGAAAGCATCTGAGCCATAGTTATAGACCACCTTAACCCATCCATTAAGGAGATAGCCTTGAACGTGCCACATTAGACCATCTTCAATCGCTGTAAATTTGCGACTACCCCAACTAAAGAGAATGTTGAGACGTGATCTGAGTATTTGTAAGATGTGCTCTGCCATTGATGTATTCATAACATTTCTTATATTAATGTTTAACTTCTATGTGAATAAGGGTGGGGAGTTATCCCCAATCCCTTAATTCTCGATCGTACCCACAAAACGATTTTCCAAAAATCCACGCCAAGCCATTTTTTCCAAATCGAGGTACACAAACATACCATAGAACTTCTTGGGGATGCCTGTACCCTTTACGTTGGCTTTTACTGCATCGGGCTGCAAAAGTGCCTACTGCAATGCGTACGGAGCCATCCTTTTTCATATAGGCAAATCTAACGACCTCACCACGCATCATCCTCTTTTTCATTGCTTCGAGGGCTAAACCCTTTGATGTGGCTGTAATCATATCCACGTGATTTAAAACGATGTTCTTTGCTGCATAACGTGCAATCTCATTGGTTGAAAGTGCTGCGATTTGTTTCATATCTCTATCTCCTATAATTAAATTGTTAAACTTCAAATTACTTATGCTGCCATTGCGAAGGTGGGATTGATAATGCTCATTAACTCTGCCTCCTTTGCTTTGAAAGTCTCTTTGTCGCTCTTTGAATGAACGTACTCATAGTTTGCAGTCCAAAGGTCTCTCATAGCCTTTACGATGGTGCTGTCATTGATTGTGGCTACCAACTCAACAAATGCCCTCATTGAGCCTCTTGCATAGCCATAAGCACTATTGCTGTCACACATCATCCAATACCAATCGTGATGATTCAGGATTGAGAGAGCCTTTTCGATCTTGTTTGCTGTTGTTGCCATATTTGTTAAGTTTTAACTATTACTATTTCTTATTTCTGATGCAAAGATACAGCTTTTTCTTTAATTATGCAAGGTTTTTGAATGAAAAGTTTAGTTTTTACTTAAACTTTAACTTTCTGTAGCGCTTTCAAGTCAAAACTAAACATTTATTAGCGCAATTATAGTAATTACGAAACTTTTTCAAGAAATCGTTTGGAGATTTCAAATATTAAGTGTAACTTTGCAGTAGTTTTTACTTAACTTTTGAATTATGGATATAAAAGGTGTAATTAAAGAGCATGGATATACGCTTGCTCAGGTGGCTGAAAAGATGGAAATTACTAAAGGGGGAATAAGCCAAATAGTTAATGGATCTCCAACTATCAAAACATTACGGACAATCGCTGCTATAGTTGGGTGTAAGGTTGGTGACTTCTTCAAAGACGAAATGAGCGAAACAGAGCCATCCTTCAAGTGCCCCTATTGTGGGAAGGATCTTAAAATAGAAATCAAGTAACATAAGGTTAAAGATGCCGTCAATATTTGCTATTTATTTTACGACAAAACATAGCAATATTTGATGGTCTTGTCTTTCTGATCGTTTACACAAACAAAAGACCTCCAAAAAACGTTTTCTGCTTTTTGGGGGTCAAAAAAACATATATTTGAAAATTGATAAGTTCATCGAGGCGATATGCATACATCTGTTCCTATATCCCATAAATAAGGCGTTTCGGAAGGTGTCCTTTGAAAAATAGTACCAATCATCGGTGCATGAAATCTTAATAAAGTGGTATGTTTTGCCTAATAGGAATGGCTTTTTTCACTTCTTCATTTAAGATGTCCTTTACTATGTCTTTTATCATTTTTGTGAGTTCAGGGCTGTCGATTGGGCCAAATTGTTGCTTCTGTTCTTGCTGCTGCTGTCGCATCATTTGCCTCATATAGTCGTAACGTGCCTTTTGGGTCTGTGATATTCGATTCTTGGTGGCTAAGTCGTGGTGCTTATTCTTGAAGCCACTTTCACGTTTTGTTATTCCTCTATTGTTCGTTGCTGCTGTTGATGTCTCCATGATAGTTGCTGATCTTTAAGTTCGTTATATTTCTTCCAATCCTCTGCGCTTATGGTATAGCCTAAGTCTTGCTTTATTAGACAAGGCTGAAAGTCCCTTTTTAGAATTGTGGTACCCTTGTAGGGTAAGATATGACCGCTAACGAGATAATATTTGTTTGGGTCTATCATTCTCTGTAATTTCTCCCTTCCATTAACTTCAGGTAGGATCTTGTCTAATCCCAATAGTTCTTTAATTTCTTCTGTTGTTTTCTTCTGCTGTTCCATTTTAAGAGTTACACTTATATTTATTTATAAATATATGTGCGAGTTGAAAAGTAACTCTTTATTCATAAGATATAACAAAAATTAACACAAAACGTTTCTTTTTGTTAATTTCTTTTTGTATATTTGCATCACAACAATTGAAAAACATCAAGTTTAATTAAATTATTTTTAAGATGAAAAATAAAAGGAAATGGAATGCTTTAGTAGCAGCATTGGACATAAGTGTCCTATTAAGAACGTTGTTTTCAGAGCAGGCTTTACGCTTGATTACAGAACTCGTTAAAAACATACATTATGCGTTATCGTCGGATAATGATTATTGTATCAGTATTGATTGTCATTATCATAAAGATGAAAAGTACATTGAGAAAATGGAAGTTTTGAAATCATTAGGCTTGACCCTTGTGGATCTGCAAAGGTTCATAATAGAGGCAGGGGATTCATCACAAATCGAAGTTAATACACAAATTGATATTAAGAATTTATTGCTTGTTTCGTCAGGTGAAAAAACTTTTGAAATAATTGATTTGTGTATGGACTATATTGAGGTTCTATCCCCCTTCGAGGAAAATGTTGAAAATGGTCAGGATATTGCTAAGTTGAAAGAACTGAAAGCAACACTTGTTGCCATTCGTGAAGAGGAAAAGACAATAGATGAACAACTTTCAAAACAATGGAAAAATTATCCTTTTTAATTTGTTGCTATGGAAAAGAATAATAAAGATTATCAATTTGTGGCTGTACCCCTTAATCTGTTCTGTCGATTAGACAACAATCTCAGGAGTATGTTGTTTACCCTCATTCAGTTGCAGATATACTATGCAGAAAGTGATGGGTGGTTCTTCAGGAGCAATGAAGACTTGAAAGCCCAATCCAATCTTTCAGAAAACCTTGTAAGAGTAACCATCGACACGCTCTATAAGGAAGGTTTAATTGACGTTGAGAGCGTTGGAAAGGGGAAGGGGTCTAATAGTCAGTCCAATAGGTATAAAGTCCATTTGGATCGCTTTAAGGACTATGAGGAAGTTGATATAGAGAAGTGTATCAAAGACCCACGTTTTAAAATACGCACCCTCAATTATAAAGGTAGTCACTATCGCCCAAGTTATCTTGATGAGAATGGTGATGAAGTCACTACTGAGGTTGTCATGGCAGATGGTCAGGTAAGCACTCAGGTAAATGAAATGGTAGATGATATGGTAGAGAATGTGGTAAAAAGTGAGGACAATATAGATAATATATATAATATAGAAAATATAGATAATAAAAGTATTATTAATAATAATATAAATAATATTGAAGAAGATAGAGAGGTAAAAAGTGAGGACAATATAGATAATAGTATTAATAATAGTTTTGATTATAGTATATATAAGAATAGGGATACATGGAAAAAGTCTTTACCAAAATTTGATTCAATGGATGGTGACGAATATTGTATAAGAGTGGGAATATATGAACTATCTCAACTTAATGATGTAGATTCAATAAAAGCAAAATTGGAAGAAATTGTGAGACGTTTAAGAAAAGGTCGCTATGAAAAATTAGCAGAAGAGGCTCAAAACGTACTCAGTCATAGATGCAAAGAGCTCTCTATCGATATTGATTCTATATACAATTAGAATAAGCCCAATCACTTTTGGCAGGTGATTGGGCATCCTTGCATATCTGACGATCTCAACCTTTATGGAATTTTATCAAAAATTTTTTGGAGAATTTTTTATAAGCAACTCTTCCCACGATTAAGGGGTACACTTGTTTTTATTGCCATTGGGGTTATACAAAGTCACTCTAATCATCAAGGATGGTAGGGGGGGCTGTCACCACTTTATTATACTTGTAATTACCTTGTTTATCTTTTGTATAACGTTCGTAAAACTCACCTGTAAATGGTATTTCAATTTCTCTACCACTAGCGCTTACCCATATCTCGAAAATCTTAACACAGGCTTGACCACGCCTAATAACGTACTTTCTTGGCAAAAAAGTTTCAATTCTATATCTGTGCTTAGGAATAACCGTTATTATCTTTTCGGTTCCGCTTACACGTTCCATTATGGCTTTTTTAACTGTATCTTGTATTATCTGCTGTCTCTGCAAATCGTCTGTTATTTCTTCTAAGTTCTGCTGTTTAGCATCAAAAGACTGTTTGGATTCTACTTTAAGCAACCTTTTTAGCCTATTGATATTGTTCTTAGCCTTCACTATCGACGCTTCGAACTTCTTTGCTTCTTCAATTAAATCATCAGCAGTTCTATTATAGATGGCTTCGCTTACCTTGCCTGCTAACAATCTATCTAATGCTATCTTTTGTTTCCTACTGTTGTCTTCCAACATTTTTGAAAGATTATCTATAGTCGCTTCATTATCTGATATTTCCTTTTTATAACTATCTGAGAGGCTGATTTGCATATTAGCCAATTGGAAAGATTTAAATTTGACAGCACAAAACCATAAAATACTATCTACAGCGTTAATGTTAACCACTTCTAATTTACCTACGTGTGTACGATATACGCCACGATTCCCACTGCCGGTCATAGTACAGTCTGTTGCACTGTCATATAATAGCCCTTTAGCAAGAAAAACGTTGTGTTGACTATTCTTTGGTTGTGACTTGTTTGATTTCATTTTTTTTATTACTGCATCTTGGATTTCAGGGGTAACAATTGCAGGGTATTTGATTCTCTCATTTCTACCACTATAGCCTAATTCTTCAAATAAGTGCTGTAAACGTGCTGCTCCACCTTTTATATTACTCAACTTACCTTTAGCAACATAATTTTCATATAAAAGTTTAAGTGAAGTAGATGTATTTAAGTAATCTTCAAACAAATTACTAATTACGTCTGCTTCATCATCATTAATTTGAATTGATTTATCTGCCGCCTTATAGTAACCGTACATTGGTTTTCCAACTGACACTTTACCTGCTGCCCTAAGACTTTCTTTAGACGTTTTGAAACGTTCTTGCTTAATCCGCATTTCCATCATTGCGCCATAGGAAAGCATCGCAAGTAACAAATCTGTTAGGTCATTCTTAATGAGTTCTCCTTTTTCATTACGTATAAATGTATACATCGGTTGTGGATTGAGGAAAACCAAAATAATATTGTTTTCATCCGCCCACTCTTTTACACTCATAACTACAGACATTCGACGTGCCAATCTATCAACAGCAAAAAAATAGACAGCTTCAATTGTTGGGTAGTCAGAAATCAGTTGTTTCATTTCGTTTAAAGTTTGTCTTTCTTCTTCTTTCAACTTGATTGCTGATTCCTTACCCTTTACTTCGGCTATTTCACTTTCTTTATAACCGTCTGCTATAATCTGTCGTTTTACGGCATCCAACTGCGGCTTCAAATCCTGCGCTGTTGTGCTAACACGAGCAAAGCAAATGACTTTCTTCATAACCTTTGTACTTTTTACGCTACAAAGGTACAATAAATAATTGAAACAGAGTCCTAAAGGTAGTCTTTTATAACATTATTTATGAACAACGTGATCGACGACTACGAGTAACGTTACCTGCTATAAGCATATAGGACTCGCATCCCTGCGAGTCCTATATGCTAACTAATCAATAACCAAAAACCAAAAGCATTATGAAAAAACTAACTCTAACTAACTCATG
>JAEEGL011533214.1_pt1 | contig 14124 bp, 13 predicted proteins | sample 9134231 | NCBI WGS metagenome assembly JAEEGL01 (sample SAMN16246548, study PRJNA631951) | gut metagenome | biome: gut microbiome; feature: rumen; material: fiber-attached | host: Bos | place: Iran: Karaj | collected 2018-10 | reverse complement strand
TTTTCTTCTATTGCTATTCTATTTCCGTATTTTTCTGCCGCTTCTTCAAAAAGTTTTCCTATGCTTTTCTCTAAAGGATATTCTTTCTGTTGTCCTGCATGTCTTTTTATCAGTTCTTTTTCTTCTTCGTTGCTTTGTAATCTAAAATCTTTTAGACATATATTCTCAGTAAGCCCTTCTTCTAAGCCCGAAATAAACATTCTGTGTAGTAATACTATTTCTTTTTCAGTAAATTTTTCAATTTGATAATCATAATTAATATTTAAAATACCCTCATTATCTCTGTCATCAATATTTATACAAAGAGAATTAGATTGTATGCCATTAAAGAACCATTTAGTTTTAAAATTTTTATCAGAAAAAATTTGCGCATTTTGATAACTAATAATAACATCGAATAAGTTTGTTATATTTGGATTATCTGTTCTGATATTTTTTAATATATCAATATATTCATAATTATGGTGTCTGTATGTTTGAAAGAGTTTTATTTGAGTATTTTTTATAGCAGTAGTTAATAACTGATTATTTTCTATTTCACATAAGACTGGATTTACAGTAACAAACATACCAGATGTCTTTTTTTCTTTATTTCCTGTTCTATTTAATACAGCTGTTCCTAAAAAAAATTTATCACTGTTATTCTTTATTTTACTATAACATATTTGATATATTGTAAAAATATATTCAAACAATGAAATATTTTTGGATTTTGTAAAATTTTTAACGCTATCTAATAATTCTTTTTCTATAAAGAATTCTAATCTTTTACTTTTATAATTTGTAACATGTTGTTCTTTTAAAAGAATTATATCATTACATTTATTAATTTCTTGAGAGAAAAATTCTCTATCTTTCTCATATCTAGAGGTGAGATTCTTCTCTTTCTCTTGAATAACATTTAAATAACTATAACTTTCAATTTCTTTATGATTTAAAAGGTCAGATAATTGAGAACCTAAAATTGCTAATGTCCATGCATCCGCAATTATATGATGAAGTTTTATTAAAACACCACATTTATTATCATAGTAAATTATATTAAAAACACAAAGATTTCCATAAAAATCAAGTGGGATTTTTGCATAATCTTGTGCATAATTGAAAAAATCTTGTTCATTATTGAACTTTTTTACATCAATTTTTTTTTCATAAAAGTGATTAACAGTTTGTAGAATTGAATCTTTATCTTCTATCAATTGAATTCTAAGTGATTCGTTATAATAGATTAGTTTATTAATATTTTCATTTAATATAAATTCTGGATAAACATTGTCAAATAAAAGTACTCCACACAAAGTATTAATTGCAGAACCAATTACTTTTTCTTGTTGGAAAATTTTTAACTGAGGTTTTGATAATTTATTCATAATCCTTTCCTAATTTTCATTAATCACATCCACTGCCGTCACGAATAATTTGGAACAGCAGTGATTTTGTTAATTGTTTTTTGGAAAATTAAGTCTAATTCTTGCTGCTTCTTGTTTTTTTTCTACAAAAGACTGCCAGCCTTCTAAAGTCATAGCTTCTCTTTTTACAAAAGTTACTTCTCTTTTGCCAATTGGAAAAAGATCTTTTGTATCTGTATATTTTATAACTTTTTTGAAGTCATCATTATTATCAATCCAAATTGTTTTTTTATTTCCTTTCATCTTGGCTAAAATTCCTTTCTGAGTCATTACCCATTTATCACATTTCACTCCATTAATGACTTCCTTACCTTCATAATGTAGTATTTCTGTATCAACACTTATGTTGTTTAATGCGGATACTGTAAAATCAGAATAATCACCTTGATAATTTCTGAATGCAAGCCATAAATCTAATGAAAACATCGATTGCTCATAAACAGGGAAAATATTGATATCTTTTTTTATCGAATACTGCTTTAAAGTCCCATTATTATTAAATTGTGCAGTATTTAAAACACCACGCTTGTGATCAAAATCATAAATAATTTCTGTATAATCTGTACCATATATTTTCATATAAGAGAAAGGATTTTTACTATATTCACGCTTAAAACTACAAGTTCTAGGATCTAATTCAGCATCAACAATTACAACTTGTGTCCATGCTTTAGAATAATCACAGAAAGCAGCAATGTTTAATTCATCCTTGATGTAGAAATAAAAATCCATTTCTTTTTCTCCACCAATTTCTTTTACAGAATAGGTATACATTGTTCCCACATCCATCATTTTCTTTGAATCATAAGAAAATTCCTTAACTTGTCCAAATAATAAACAAGGTAAGCTTGTAATTAATAAAAAAATAATTACCATTTTGTTAATCTTTTTCATATAACACCTCATATTGTATTTTTTTTAAGGTCAGTTTTTAATATTTTAAAACCATACCTAAATTTAAACCAATGTTTCCTTTATTAAATTTTATAAATTCACTTTTTTCTCCACCGAAGTTTACAAAAGCTGATAGTTGAAATTCCATACTTTGTTTGTATAAATAAGTTGCAACAAATTTTAAACAATCTCCATAATATTCTTTACTACAACCATACGCAGGGAAAGAAAAAGAATTCATTATATTTATTGTAAAGTTATTGGGAAATGTATATCCCAAAGATATGAAACAGTTATTCTTATAAAAAGCTGATATACCATCATATACAATTTGATATAATGTATCTTTATCTGTACTAATAGAAAATAAATCTATTATACTATCAACTTGCTTCGAATCGTAACCTGTCTTGGTATAACAATATTCTAAAATAAATTGAAACTTCATATCATAAAAACGAATTCCACAAGTAATGTCAAAATAATTATCTTCCCTTAATAGTGTAAAACTTGAATCCTTATATTCATATTTTTCAGGATTTTTTTGAAATATTCCTTCCCCGTAAATCGAAAAAAATCCAATCTGATTTGAAAACGATAAAGCCAATGGAGGAAATTTTAATTGAGATAATTCTTGCAGATATACATACAAAGAAAAGGTAGAATTTAAAAAATAAAAATCAGATATAAAAACAGTTGATATATCGCTAATGTCACTTTTTAAATCAGAGGATTGAAAATAAAAAACATTTGATAGATTTAACCATGAAAAGGGATAATAATTACAACCTATAACACCTGCACCTTTATAAACCAATTTTCCGAAATCATCTTTTCTAGAATTGACTAGATTAACCAAAGGTTTAAAATCTGAATAACCATAATTTAATATTTTTTTTCCGAAAAAAAATGATAGTTTATTAAGGTTTAATAGTATGTACACCTGATTAATATCAAAATCAGTTATATTATCTACTGTTATTCCTTTACTCTTATACTGTTTTAATGAACCATTATATGTAAAATCACATTGAGCAAATATATCATCTGTAGGTGTAAATCCTAAAGAAAGATTTTGAATTGCTATAAAATCGATATTGTTTTCTGTTTTGCCTATTATGAAACTACTATTTTCGTTACTCCCTGTGACAAATACACTTGTATCACCCGAAACATCAACTGCAAACAAATGTGAAACAATTATAAAAAACGCCAAACAAAATATTCCTTTTTTCATTCTTATTTCCTATCAGTTATTTTCCCATCTCGCATATAAACTACTTGATCCATATAATCAAGTATCATTTCATCATGTGTTGCAAATATAAAAGTAATTCCAAATTTTCTATTGATTTCTTTCATTGATGATATAATCGATTTTGAATTGTCAGAATCTAGATTTGCAGTAGGTTCATCTGCAATAATAATTGGTGGCATACGTACCATAGCTCTTGCTATTGAAACTCTTTGTTGCTGTCCACCAGATAATTCTCCAGGCTTATGTTTCATATAATCAAGTAAACCAACATTTTCAATTGCCAATTCAACTTTATTTTTTATATCTTTCCTATTTAATCCTTGAATTAACAGAGGTATTTCTACATTTTCATATACTGTCAATTCGGGAATCAAATTATAATTTTGAAAAACAAATCCTAAATTTTTTTTCCTAAAATCAGATCTTTGGGAAACATTTTTATTTAATATATTAACACCATTAAATAGATATTCTCCTGCATCTGGAACATCTATAAGTCCTAGAATATTTAATAATGTAGATTTTCCACTGCCAGATGGTCCTTTTAATGCTAAAAAAGATTTGTCTTCTATCTTAAGTGATAAATTATTTAAAGCTAATACCTGATGATTTTCTTTAGAATATTTTTTTTGAAGGTTTATTAATTCTATCATTTTATTTCCTATTTTACGTGATTTTTTAAATATGAAACAGTAAACATTGATTCTGTTATGTTAAAATCTAAATCAAAATCAGTCATTTTGACTTTCGAATAAAAACCATTTTTTAAAGCATCATTTACCCTAAATTCAACACTTTCTAAGTGTCCATTATTCTTTATAATCTCTATTACCTCCAATTCTTTTATTAACTGTCCAGAATAAGAATAAAAAAGTCGTCTTATTGGTAACAATGTGGTTACATCAATATCGGCTACAATTTTTGCATAAGCGCTACGTTTTTCTTTTGCGAGTAAGGTCATTCTGTAAATTAATCGTGTTTCTTCTTGAACTTCTTCAATCGTTTCTATTTGATAATAATTTGATAACATAGAAGACATTACATCTTCTTGTGCTAAAACAGTCTGGAAAAAATTTGTCTTTGCTGATACCTGTTGTATTCTATCTGTTTTTTTTACATATGAATATATTGTATCACTATAACGTAATTGTCCTTGTCCTTTTATTTGAGCTGGATTTTTATACAGTATTAAATATTGTGCTGCCCCATTCACAAAGGCATCCATGTCAAAATATTGCTTTTTTACATTATTTTCATAACTCTCAATAAACAAATTAAACTTACATACAGAAGGTATATACGCTTCATCTGATTTTCTTAAAAGATTTTCCGGTATTTCAGCAAATACAGTTAAATTAATAAAGAAAAATACCAAAATAACAAGTAATTTATTTTTTTTCATATTTCTATTCTCCTGAAATAATATCTTTAATATGCATCGAAAAATATTTCTTTACACCAGTTAATGCAGAAATAAGAACAACTGCAAAAACTATTAAAGAAATAATTAGAAAACTAGGTTGACTACACTTCAAAATAATTGAATTTCCCCCTAATAAAGCTACAAAACTTTGATATCTAATAGATGTAATTTTTATTCTACTCAAAATATTTTTGGATAATACAAAAAAGAAAAAACCAATTATAGAAGAAAAAATAAAATACATAACTGTTTCAATAAACACTGTTTTTATTACAGATTTAGCTTGAACTCCAAATGCCATTAGAGTAGAAATCTCATTACGCCGTTTTCGAAATTCCATAAAATATAAATGTTTTATTGATAAAGTCAAAATAACAAATAAAATTACAATAAGAATAATAATAACGATTACAAGAAAAATTCTGTAATAAGAAAAGATCATATATTCTGTAGACTCTCTGTAATCTGTACGACAATTAATAAGTGTTGTCTGAAAATAAGAAAGGTTATATTTACTAACTATTTCATGCAAACTGACATCATCAATCTCGTTATTAAAATAAACCTTTATTCTGTTTGTTAATTTATTAAGTAATAATTCTTCAATATCTTGAATATTTGTAAAAACTGTCTGGTTATATAAATATTCATTCCCTATATAGATACCATTCACGAGAAGTTGAATGGTATTCATAAATCCATCATCTGCAGTATAAGAAATAGTAATATAATCCCCTGTTTCAACTTTTAATATTTCTGCGGTTTTTACATCTAAAATACATGTACCTGGTAAAAAAGGGAAATCTGGTTTCTGAATCCAACCTATTGTTTTTTGAAACCTTTCTGAAAAAGACTCCTCTACACCATTTAAGATAATATTTGAATAACCTTTATTACTAATAATAGTTGTACTTAATGAAATCTCTCTATAAAAACTGGCTCTATCCTTTAAATCATCAGAAACAACCGTATAAATGTCCGTAATATCTTTTTCGACCTGTCTACTTGCAAAATATATATCACCTTGATAGTTTTCCAAACAACTATCCATTTGAGCTCCAGTACCAAATATCAGACCAATACACAAATATATTATATACAAAGAAAATGTAGTATAAATAACTTTACGTAAAGTTTGTTTCTTCCGTATTCGCAGATTTTTTTTTGCTGAGTAAAATTCAAATTTCATTTGGTTTCCTCTATTTTGTTAATTGTAAGTGAGGAAGTATTCTTTAATACCGTTTTCATCGCACCCGCAAACATTAAGATAAATATAATTATTAAAACAAGTAAAAAACTTTTCGTTACATTTGTTATAACAAATCTTGAAGATGACATAAGCATTTCTGTTGCATAATCAATACTGTAAAAACCAAGAGAATTAAATCCTTTTATTAAAAAATAACTTATGAAACATCCTATAAAACATGTATAAAATGTGTATAGTAATAACTCTCCGAATATTTTTATTCTTATAAATATAGGAGAAGCACCAAATGTTAAATATACACTAATTTCTGTATTCTTTTCATTAATAATTGTTTGTATATTTGTAATTATATTTACTAATAAAAAAATCCCAAAACAAAAAATTAATAATATTTTTAAAATTACAATTGCTGATACAATTAACTTACTAGTCGAAAACATATTTTGACCATTAATAAATGAATAAGTCCCTTGATTATTATTAATTTGTTTTTGTGAAGTAACTATTTCTGTTACATCATCAATATCACTTGCACAAATTTCTCTGAAAGATTCAATTGGAACATAAGCTATATTATCCCCAAAAATTGCACCAATATTTCCAAAATCAATGTACCCTGTTAATTTCATAACTTCATAAGAAGGATAACCATCCTTTGAAATTACAGTTATATAAACATCGTCACCAAGTTCTACACCAATTGTCAATGCTGTTGCATAGGTCAATAATATTTCATTTTTTCCTTTTTCTAATCCTTTACCTTCTTCAATTATGATATGATTGCCAATTAACTTTTCCTTTTCGAAATCTATTCCAGTAATTATCATGGGCAAACTTTGCTGATTTTCAACTAAAGCAACAGTCCTTATTCGAGGAGAAAAATTATTTTCATCTTTTTGTAAATCTAGAAAGGAATTATAAGAAAAAGATTTATTCAAATCTAAAGGTGTATAGAAATCAAAAAAATCATTATTTGAAATTGTAACAATATTCCCACCGATTATCGAATCTACCCAAAAACTTTTAACATTCTTTTGCATTTGGTTTAAAAGAGATATAAAAAACGAAAGTACTGAAAAACAAAGAACTATAACGAAAGTAAAAGTTTTATGTCTATTTCTTAACTTAAGAAACCCTTTAATTAAATTCTTTAACATTTAATAATTTTCTCTTTATATATTATTATAATATATTATTATTTGATAATCCTATAAAGTCAAGTTTTTTTTTCTGGTCATTTAAAATAGTCTAGTATGATTTAATTGACTTATATACAAAAAAAATAAGTAGAATGAATTTTTTTTTAACATCATTTTTAATAAAACACTCATACCCTTATAATAAACAAAAAGAAGAGGACATTTTATTTGTCATAATTCTTTGTCTAAAAAAATGGAACACTAACATATTGTTCTTTTTTTGCATTTTCTGTCATAATAAAACAATGGCTTTAACTATCAGTTTTTATGACACGGCAAAAATTTCCTCCCCTCAAGTGTTCAGCAGTTATTTTTCCCAGATGTCAGAATATCGCCAAAACAAAATCAATAAATATAAAAAACAAAGCGATAAAAACTTGAGCCTTGCTGTTGGGATCTTAATTCAACAAGGTCTTGCACAGTATGGAATTAAAGAAAAAACCACAGTTTACACCCATAATCAAAATGGAAAGCCTTTTATAAAAAAACACCCAGAAATTCATTTCAATGTTTCACATTCAGGAACCTTTGCCATGGCTGTCTTTGCAGATTCTGAAGTAGGATGTGATATTGAAAAAATACAGCCAATAGATTTGAACCTTTCCTATCGTTTTTTTTGTCCCGAAGAATGTGAAATAATTTTTAGTCAGAAGAAAATTTCTGCTCAGATAGAACTCTTTTACCGTTTTTGGACAATTAAAGAAAGTTTTATTAAAGCAACAGGATTTGGTCTTTCCCTACCAATGGATAAAATCAAAGTGAATTTAAACGATAAAATAATTTGCCCAGTCAAAGGCTTTACAAATAAACCATATTATTTTGAGGAAATTGATTGCCCGCAACAAACTACCGGTTTTAAGGCAAGTGTTTGTGCAAGTATTGCAACACCGATAGAAATTTTGAATAGTTTATTGTGATAAGTTCAAATTTGTAGGGGCTTGAGCAATTTGGATTAAAATGAATTTTTTATAGAAAATATATGCTTTTTCTTTTCATAAACAGATTTTCATTGTTTTACCAATACAACTAATGAAGAACAAAAAATAAAAATTGAATTGACAGCTCAGGCAATCTTAGATGCTCGTGCTAAATATCCTGATTGTTCTCTTGCTGATCTCTATGATGAAACATTAATGCCACCTGAACTTCGTAAAGCACAACAGGATAACGATAGAGCTGTAATGGCAGCCTATGGATTTAGTACAAAAATGACAGAATCTGAATGCGTAGCGGAACTTTTTAAGATGTACGAAAAATTGACACAGAAATAAAATAAGGCGTGGAAATACCACGCCTTGTTGATAAATTGAGACCTTGTAGTTTAAGCTTCTACAGGTACTTTAGCTGCAATTTTTTTGACTTCTTTTACAGAAATCTTAAGAAGGTCTGCTATCTGCTGCTCGGTTGCAAACTTAGTATCGAGCATTTTTCTAACGAGTTCAGCTTTTTCTTGATCACGACCTTCCTGAACGAAACCTTGTACAATATCGCACATAGTAATACCTCCTTTTTTATTTGAGATAACTTCATTATAAGCCATTTCGAAAAATTTGTCACCTGTTAATGCTGTAAACATTTTGAACAATTCATCTGCATGTTTTATTTCTTCTTCAGTTGGAATATAATTTTTATTCAATCTTTTAGCACGAAAATATTGGGCAACAAATTTAAAATCACTCTGGAACATATCAACTGTTTCTTTACTAAGCCAGGCAATATTAAACACATTAATTTTATAATCACTTACAAATGGTTTAAGTTCATCTGGAACTTTAAAGCAACCTAGCAGATTCTTAGGAGCAGTCCATTTTCTCTCTGTTCCAAAGTAGAGTACAAGGGTTGCAACAGGGTATTTCTTTTTTAGGTTTTTATCATTTACCTGCATTTTGTAAGAAGCACCGTCATAACCGATTACTCGCAGTGGCATGTTATAATCTTGAACTGTCTGATTTTCGAATCCAAGAATTGAGATTCTTACTTCGCCATTTTTCCAGAACTTTGAAACATCACGTTCTTGTTCATGAATCTTTCCATCTGCTTTGAACATGCTGTCTTTATCTGCAGACTCAAGATCCTTTTCTTTCATGAGATGTTTACCCTTGAATAAAAGAACATTAACGATATCTGCAAATACATCATTAAAAGCTTCGAGATTTTTTTCTGTGATATCCTTGTTTCCCATATTTAAAATATACTCCTAAATTATAAAAAAGTATACAAATGAAATTGAATTATCATCATGTTTATTCAAACAACATATTTACTGCTCGTCTTGCCGGATTTAAGCCTTCTATCATTTCTGGAATAGCAGCTCTTGTATAATATTCCGTCATTTCTACGGAACTGTGACCAACCATCTTTTGAACTGTCTCTGCATCAAGTTTAGTTCGCATTCTGGTAACATAAGTAAAGCGGAAAGAATGAGGGCATAGTTTTCTGCATGTTGTATCAATTCCGGCCTTTGCAATAACTCTATGAAATACAGATTCAAGATATTCCTGACGAAGTGGTTTACCATCTTCTCTTTGGAATATAAAATCTTCACTACTAAGATAATGAGATTCTATATATCTTATAACTATATCCATTGTTTCATCTGGTACAAGAGTAACACGAAGTTTTTGGTCTTCATTACTCCCTTTTTTATTGTAATTAGTTCTGAAGCCATTTGGTTTACAGAAACCATCAACAAGTAAGGCGTGTTTTTCAACAATTAATTGTTTTACTCTTAGACCTCTTGCTTCGCCTAACCTGAGACCACAACTTGCCATAATAAGAAATAATAAGTATTCTCGTAAACCATCAATCCAATTGGCTCCGTCAAAGAACCTATCTAATTCCTCTGTAGTAAATATATCTGCTTTCTTTGAATTCCTTGCAAATCGGGGAAAGTCTGGCTTTATAATTGTGTAATTACAATGCCAGGGAGCTTCTTTGTAAATCTGATTTAATGTTTCCAAAAATGAGTTTTTCCAGCTTCCTGACTTATCTGTAATGCTCATCAAGTAGCCATTCACCATTGGAATAGTTAAATCTTCGATGAAACAATCTCCAAACTTTTTTGTGATTTCTTTAATGAAACCTCTGTAGTTTTGAAGAGTTCTTTGACTTAGATGTTTACCTAATTGATTAAGACGTTGAACATGTTCACTTTCTGGTATAAACATATTCTGCGTAATTTCATTTATAGTAACACGTCTTTGTTTATCTGTAGGATCTGGTAACTTGGAGATATAAACATAAGCTTCTGATTTATTAGAAACATTAGGTATAATCTTCTGGTGCTGCACACCTGTTATTGGATCGTTCCACCAATAATACCAGCGTTTTGTAGTCTTTCCTGACTTTGATTTTACAGTTTTTTTGAAAGGGTGATAAAACATTAATGGCCTCCGTGTAATTCATTAACAAGACATTAACAAAAACACAAAGGCCATTTACTAGAGATTAGCTAAATCCTTGTATTATAAGGATTTACGTTGGGCAGTGAGAGGATCGAACTCCCGACATTCTGGGTGTAAACCAGACGCTCGTACCAGCTGAGCTAACTGCCCGAATCACTCGTAAGTGATAAAAAGAATATATCAGAAACTTAAATTTATGTCAATATAACAAATCCTTTTCAATGCATTTTTTTACTAATAAATGGCATTTTTTATAGAAAAATCCGAATTTATCTGTTATTATTATAGAGATGAAAAAGGCATTTGGGCTGTTTAGTTTTATTGTTTTTCTCTTTGTTTCTTGTTCTTCACCGCAGAATCCTGTGTTGACATCTTCGGAAGATACCTTGCGTTCTGCTTTGAATGATAAGGCTGGAAAAACTGTATGGACTAAAGAAATTGAACCAGAAAAGCTTAGTGTAAAACTTAATCAAAATATTAATGTAATAAGCAAGGACATAATTACACCACAAATGCTCAATTCAATAAAAGAGCTTCAGCCTGCTGTTTATCCTGAAATAAAAGATTATGCAAGTCTTGATTGCACTGCTATGAATAAATCACTTTTGACAGTGCTGAATGAATTTTGTGACAAGCTTTGTAAATCAACTGATGAGCTTGAAAGCTATTTTGTTCCAGAATATTTCTTTAATTATGTATTTTTCAAAGCCGATTTTGAAGAAATTGTAAATCAGTTTAAGAAGGATGACGCACTTTTTGATAGATATGTTATCTGCAAGGCCTTTGAAAGTGAAAGTCTGACTCAAGTGCCTATGCGCTTTTATAATAAAAAAGATTATGTTGATTTATCTGTCTATCTGACTTATCATAATGGGTATAAGATAACTCAAATTGAAGTTATCAGGTGGGGGAAAATATATGGAGAATCAGACAAAGAGCAATCAAAAAAATGATGAACAGCTTTCAGGTATTGAACGTGAGCTTGTTCTTCAATACCTGATGGATGGAAATGTTCCTGTAACACTAACTCCTGTAAATGAAGAAAAGGCTTCTGACGACGGCCAGATTATTCATCCTCTTGCATCTCAAATCTTCCCGGTTGCATTAAAGCCAGAGCACATCAAAGTTCAAAAGAACGGAAAAATCCATCTTGAAAATCCTCCTCAGTCTGTAATTGGCTTTGCAGGTAAAACTGTACGAGTAGAGTTTTATTTTAACCGTGTTGGATTATTCTTTACATCACTTGTAGATAAAGATAAAAAAGGCCTTTATATTCTTGTTCCAGAAAGCTTAAACAGAATTAAGGATGTTGAAGAACAGACAGATTATGATTTTTCTGCCGTATTGTTTTTTGAATGCAATAACAAAAAGGATATTAACACTCCTTGTGTTCCCTGGGAGCATGAAACCTTATTCTCTCGTCCGGTATGGAAATCTATTCCTCTTGAAAATCAGAAAAAGGCAAAGGATTATCTTGAGCAGTTTGTAGAAAGCGCTAAAGCTAAGAAAAATGCAGGCAACGGAATTCAGCTTATTCCAGTTTGTAATTATCTTACATACGAAGCAGAACAAAAAATCCAGTCAATCGAAAATCGTGTGCAGCCTTTAAACATCCTTTATGTTGACCACGAAAGAATTGTTGTTGGCAGCCAGAATCAAAATGATAATTATGAGGTTGGACATGAGTATGGCTTAAAGCTTTGCTTTTCTATAAAAAATAGTCCGATTCTTTCTCGTGATATTTTTGTTACTTGCGTTGTAAATAACGTATATGTGAGCGAAGACAAAAAGCGTAAATGTGTTGATTTTGTTTACACAACACTGCAGGAAGAAGATCTTCGTTACCTTTATGAAAAAGCAACAAAGCGTTTATTTGTTTGATTTACTTCCAAGAACTGTAGAAATAATATTTAAATAAGGAATATTTTCGCAGAAGATTTTTACAATTACTGTCATTGGAACGGCAAGAATCATTCCTACAAAGCCCCATAAATATCCCCAGAGTGCAAGACTTACAAGAATGGCAAATGGAGAAAGACCAAGTCGTTCACCTTCAATACGAGGCTCTAAAATATTTCCTAGTAAGAAGTTTATTGCAAGCATAAAAAGGAAAATGAAAATAACTTTTCCATAATGAGGATAAAACTGCAGCAAAGCAAAAAGTGTAGTGAGCAGTGTTGAAATGATTGAACCAAAAGTCGGAATGAAATTCATTACAAATGCAAGGAATGCCCAAACAATTGGAAAATCAAGCCCGATTATAAGAGCCGCAAAGAATACTAAAAGTCCTGTTGCAAGCGAAATGAAAAACTTTATAGAAAGAAAGCGTACAACATCCTGACCAATCTGCTGAGAGATATTAAGGACTGTCTGTTTGTTTTCATCTTTTACAGCGTTTGTGATTCTTGTTTTAAAGCCTTTGATTTCGAGGAGAAGGAAGGCAAACATAATCAAAATAAGAATCAGGGATTTTCCAAGACTTAATACACCTGAAGAAAATCCGAAGGCTAGATCTTGTACATACTGACGAACTTCAAGGATTCCCCATATGTTGTTTATAAAGCTTTTGTCTTCATCAATTACAAGATTAAACTGCTGTGCAAAAAGTCTGTAAATAGACATGAAGCGATTTTCATATTTTGAATATTCACTTGCTATTGTAGAAACGCCTTTTGCAAGAATACTTGAAACAGAGCCAATAACAACGAGTACAATAAGAACTACTATAAGTGTTCCGAATACCCATTTGATTTTAGCCTTTGCTTCAAGATTCTTAACAATTGGATAAAAAGCCAGGGCCATAAAAATTGCAATTGCAACCGGAATTAAAACTGATGACAAAACCTTACACAAAAATCCCATAAGGATAAATGCAAAAAATAAGAGAACAAAAAATATTGGTTTTGTATAGTCTCGTTCCATAGGCACCGTCATTGCGAGCGAAGCGCGGCAATCTATTTCTTAGGTAAAATCTTATCAAATCCACAGTAAGGTACAAGCACTTCTGGAATAGATACTGAACCATCTGCATTCTGATAATTTTCAAGGATTGCAAGCATTGCACGACCTACGGCAATTGCTGTTCCGTTTAATGTATGAACATACTTGTTCTTTCCATCGTCGTCCTTAAACTTAATGTTCAAGCGGCGAGCCTGGTAGTCTGTGCAGTTAGAAGTAGAAGTTACTTCACCGTATTCACCACCGTTACGTCCTGGCATCCATGCTTCGAGGTCCCACTTGCGGTATGCTGGAGCACCAAGGTCACCTGTACATGTATCTACAACGTGGAATGGAAGTCCAAGACCTTCAAAGATTTCTTCTTCAATC
>JAEEGL016056193.1_pt1 | contig 14125 bp, 10 predicted proteins | sample 9134231 | NCBI WGS metagenome assembly JAEEGL01 (sample SAMN16246548, study PRJNA631951) | gut metagenome | biome: gut microbiome; feature: rumen; material: fiber-attached | host: Bos | place: Iran: Karaj | collected 2018-10 | reverse complement strand
GGGCAAAGGTGTTGGCGATGTCAGCGGACAGCTGAGGATTGACGGTCACCACCTTGATCTCCAGCAGCTTGGTGCCCGTAGGCACGTTCACCGAGGTCATGTTTTTAAGCCTGGCGGGGGTGACATTGAAAACCGCATATTCCGGATGCTCCTGATTGAGTCGTGCCGAAACCACCTCCAGAGCCGCATTGCTCTTAACGATGGCCTGATAGGTCTTGATCAGGTTGTCCGCCGCGGCCAAATCCGCGCTGGTGATGGTGCCAGACTCCGTTCCCTTGGGGTTGGTATACACGTACATGGAAGCCGTGGCCGTATACTTCTTGGTGATGAAGAATGCCGTTCCTACCCCTGCCAGAATGGCCGCCAGCAGGCCGATGGCCACGATGGGGATCCATTTGCTGAGGATCACCTGAAGGATCTCCATCAGGTCGATCTCGGTATCATCATAGGTACGCTTTGCTGTTTCCAATGCTGTTTCTTCCTTTCCGAAAAGCCTTCTCTGTTGCGGCATACTCACACCTTCTGCCCACATGGACATAGATATAGAGTTTATAACATTTTACATAGAAACGTACGATAAGTCAATACATGGGCGTCATTCAAAATAAATATACAGAATAAGATATATTTGTAATCAAAACATTTGTCCCGTTCTTCTTGGATACTCGGCATCTACGATGCATTTCTTTCTTTTTCTCCCCCTTCCTTGACTACGGACGAAGAATTGACTATAATACATGAAAATAGGAATAGTATGGTTTTCATCACGGAAGGTCCCATCGTTGCCAATCAGTTTTCATCCTGAAGAACACTGATCACAAGCTCCTTCCATGGTTGTAAAAATCGGAGGTATCCATGAGAACAATAAACCGGGTCCTTAGCTTGCTGCTTTGTCTACTATTCGTCTTCAGTGCTGCAGCTTGCGGTGAAAAAGAAGCCAGCCAATCCGTTACGACGACACAACCGATGGAACATGCCGGAGTCCCTAACCAGACCCCAGCCCCTACCGCGGAGCCCACGACCCAATCGTTCGTGTTGACAGAGCCCTCCCATGCTGCTGAGCGCACCCCCGCACCCACGCCCACGCCCACGCCCTCCCCCACGCCCACGCCGGAGCCGACCCGCGAGCCGATCCCAGGAGATGTGACCACAATATTCCCCACTTATGACACCGGGACCGATGCAGAGTACAGCTATCAGTCCGAGGAGCTGCGCATCGCCATCGACAAGATCGAGGACGAGGATCTGCACCAGGTCTACTATGTGGCGGATATCTGGATCCGAAACATCAGCGCCTTCCGCACCGGATTTGGCAACGGAGCGTATGACCACCGCACAGAGGATGCGGAGGACTTTGCGACGCGGGAGCATGCCGTACTGGGCGTCAATGGGTCCTACAACAACGGCGTTCTGTTCCACAACGGCGAACTGGTACGCAAGACCGTGGATTCCAGTTTGGGAACAATGGTTCTATATAATGATGGCACCATGAAAACTTTTAACACTGTTAAGGATGGATTCAATCTCAACAAAGAAATGAAAAAGGGAATCCGTCACATTTGGCAATTCGGCCCAGTATTGGTACAAAATGGAAAAAACGTTTTGAAGGCCAGGAATATGATTCGTCATCCCCGCATCATGTTGGGATACTATGAGCCGGGTCATTACGTGGTGGTGACGGTGGACGGCCGGACTAAAAAGGCCATCGGCATGACGGAAGATGAACAGGCGGAGCTCATGCTCTCCCTGGGCTGCCAGGAGGCCATGAACCTGGACGGCGGCACCAGTGCCGTGATGGTCTTCATGGGTCAAATCATCAGCTCTCCCTCCAATATGGGCACCGGTCGGGCAGAAGGCGGGCGGGAGCTTTTGGATATGGTGCTTTTCGGCGAATATGACGCTGACGGCAATGCACCGGACCTGTCGGATATCCCTGCTGAAAAGTACTTCATGATGGATAAGGACGCCAACTGACACGATCATCGTGCGGATCGAAGCGACGTCCTGCTGGATCGTCCTCACGCCCCTAACAACTACCAAGAAGGAGCCCTATGGAAACCCAAAACACCCCTAAAAAAAGACACGGTCTGAAGATCGCTTTGATCATCCTGGCTATCGTCCTGGTACTGGTGCTGGCCGCCGTCATCTATGGCGCCAGCCTGTGGAGCAACCTCCGCCAGAACCTGATACCGACCGTGCAAAAACCTGACCGAGACTCTGCCGCCGCGCTGGCGACGCCCTCTGCCGAACTTTTTGCCGAAGCCCTTCGGACCGATATCGACTACTATGAGACCGGCGAGATCCAGGAAGTTCCCATCTATGAACAGGCCAAGATCGACAAGTATACCATCACTATGGCGGTTGTGGTCCAGCAGGGCAAGATCGATTCAGAGCCCCGGCAGACGGACATGATCTTCCTGGTGTCGTACAACCAGCTGCAGCAAAAGCTGTCCATCGTGGCCCTGCCCCGGGACATGCTCCTGCCCACCCACGAATATGGATGGAAGCGCGTAGGGGGCATCTACGCTACGGGCGGCATGGGCCTGCTGATCAACACCATCAACGACTGCTTTGATCTGGGCATTCAGAACTATGTGTATACCGGCACAGAGGAACTGGCCAAACTGGCAGACATCGTAGAAGGCGTGCCAGCCACTCTAACAGAGGCGGAAGCCGCCTACGTCAATGAAAAAACCGGCTCGGACCTGTCCGCCGGAAGCCACCGGCTAAGCGGTCAGCAGGCGGTTTGCTATCTGTCGGACCGGATTTCAGACAGCAAAGGAGATTTAGGCCGAGCGGAAAGACAATTAGCGCTTATCAACGACACCTTTATATATCTTACGGACAATTTTGATCGGGAATACTTGGTCCCGCTTTTCCTCAACATCTTCGACTGTATCCGTACCAACTATGACTTCGACGACCTTGCCAATATCGGCTACGAGTTGGCCGTTGCTAACGATTTGACAGTCTCTACGATCCGTTTGCCTTTCGATGATTCCTTTACTGAGTTGATGTACGATGAAGCTTACTCCATACTTCCGGAGATAGAAAAAAATACAATCCTGCTGCAGCAATCGCTGTTTGGGAAGGAATAATGCTCTAATTCTATAGCTCTGCCCCTCAGTGACAATGAGGAGCAGAGCTTTTTCTTTCTGCAATCACTAACGACGACACGCAGTTCGAACGCACCTGCTGCCATGGCAAACGATCAGCTACAATAGTATATGATCTACTATGCAGGATAAACGAGGATGCAGGGTTGTGTATTGTCTATATGTCTGATATAATCAGTAATCATATGAGAGAGGGTTGAACGATGAAAAGCAAAGAAGTCGAAATGCGCATTTCCGATTTGTTGGCAATGCTGTTAAAGGCATTTAAACCGATCCTTTGCATTGCCATCCTCGTTGGATTGATAGGGGGCGTATTGGGGGCATATTCCGTTGCGAAAGCGAAACCCCGTGTAACGCAGGAGGATGTGGAAGCTGCCGAAAAGGATGTTGCCAAGGCTGAAAACGATTTAGCCCTGGCTCAAAACACGCTCATTTTTCGAAACGAAGTGAAACTCCCCGGCGCGCGGGATAAGATAGAACGAGATGAGCGTATGATCCTGCAACTTCAGGATTATATGAAAAGCAGCATGTATTACGGCATGAACCCGTTCCACCGCGGTGCAGCGCGTATACGATTTGCCGTCGAGGCTGCTGATGCCGTGCCTGACGATACAGTCAATCCATCCGATAATCTTTTATCCGGAATCGTTATCGCCTATACGCAGATGTGTCCCTTTAGTACGGAGGTCATTGAGCAAGTCGGCAGGATCATCAAAGCTGAGACTCAGACGCAGTATATCGAAGAGCTGATTACCGTCAGCTGTGATGACGATCTACATGTTGTCGAGATCTGTGTCTTCAACGACGATCTGCAAGTCGGGAAGAAGGCTGCCGATTATCTGTTTCAGACCTTGAGGGAATCGGCAGAAAAGACTTTGCCGAAGCATCAGGTCACAGTGCTGTCCACATATGCCGGATATGAAATGGATTGGGATTTGAGCGAGAAACAGATTAAAGTCGAAAAGGATTTAGCCGATGCCGAAAAAGCATTGTTGGACGCTAACAACTCCCTTCAAACCATACGGAACAACACCTCGGAAGAACAAGCTGTCGCAAACGCCTCCGCTGCACTGAGCGCAGCTAAAAGAAACTTGCAAAACGCCAAATATAGCTATTCCAAGAATCGGCCCAGCTTTCGAAGTATGGCAAAGAAGGCCATTAAATTCGGCCTGCTAGGCGGGGTGATCGGTTTGATCGTCAGCAGCGGTCTGATCTTGATCAAAGGTTTGCTTGGCGGCATCATTCAGAATCAAAACGAGGTAGCAAGCCGTTACTCCTTTCCTCTGATCGGCGTATTGCCCCGAACGAAAAAATGGGTATTGTTTGATAAGACCATCCGAAAACTGGAAGGTGAACCGGTCGGCGATTATCAAGCCATCACGCAAGCTACCATCCAAAGCCTCCTTTCTCGTACTGGGGAGCGTTCCGTCTGTTTGATCTCTACCGGCAGCGGCGCTGTCGCCAAGAAACTTGCTTCGTCGATCGGTGAGAGGGTCACAGTGCTCGACAGTATCACGAATAACGCTGAGGCTGTCAAGGAACTGGCAAACTATGATGGGATCATACTCGTGGAAGAAAGAGGAAAATCCCGTTTGGATGCGGTGGATGCCGAGGTGCTTCGCGCGAAAACTCTTGGAAAGGATATCATCGGGATCGTATTAGCCTGAGATCATCCTTCGCAATTGCTGATAAAAAAATGGCGCCTGCAAACTCTCTGCAGACGCCATTATTGTATAGCGTTCTTAATCTATTAGCCGTTCGATTCCAGCAGCTCGTAAAGAAACATCGTCAAGCTTCTCCACGGTCCATCACGATCATGCTGCATTGAACAACTGCATTCGCCATCTGTCCCATCGAAATAGAGCTTTCTTGATCGGCTTATCATAGAATCTCCATACTATGTATGAAATCAAAGTACACAGCGCAAACGATATTCCGATTTTCTCAATGTTCCCGCTTCGTTCCAATTGTGCAAGCACCCATGATGACAATTCCCATAAAAACAGTTGAACTAAAAAGAATTGATACGTCATTCCGCTAATTGCAGAGAGGATCTTGCTGTTCTCCAACCGATCCGATCTTGTCTGCATGGAAAGCCACAGAATACATAACACGACCGGATTGACGCTGTATCCAAACACCATGGCGCGCCTTCCCGCATGCGCAAGGATAGCAAGCGATATCGAAATTGCCGTCAGAAGAAGGATGCTTCCTACGCCGTTCTGCATTCCTAGGGGCCCGTTCCGTATACTGCGAAGTCAAAAAGCAGGAAAGCAAGGGACCAAACGACGAACAGGGCCACGATCCTATAAGCCTTCTTCGATATGCTCCTGCAGTCGCATTTATGAGAGAGCGTCACTGCTTCTGAAATCATCACAAACACGGGGACCGCCCAGTTCACTATTGATTCAAAGAGCATAAAGACGTTTCATTCATATGAACGAAAGTCAACGTTGTATGTGTTCAGCGCAGTCACATGAAGCATCACTACGGCAAAGCTGGCCACCGTCCGTAAAGCATTGATATTCGATACGCTGAGAATCCATACGCCTCTCGCCCGCGTTTTTCAACGACAAGGCTGCTTCTTTTTTCACCTCAATTCCAAATGTCACGTCGATTATTTCCTTTTATTCAGTATCGATTCGATACTTCACATTCCTTCCGATCTCATCGTCTGAAACAACTGATTCACAACATCCCACAAATCCATATCATATCGAAGGCTCGATGGACTGGATGCAGAAGTCTCTCATGTACCTGCTCACCCGTTGACTCTTTTGACGATATCTCCCTGTTCGTTCACGTACCCGATGATCTTGGCGGGAACGCCCGCTACCAAGGCATACTCCGGCACGTCCTTCGTGACGACAGCTCCGGCGGCCACCATGGAGTATTTGCCCAAATTATGTCCACACACGATGGTGGCGTTAGCGCCAATGCTGGCTCCTTTGCCTACAATGGTCTTGCCATAGTTCTCGTGTCCCTTCGGAAAAGTAGCTCTTGGCGTCAGATCGTTGGTAAAGACGCAAGATGGACCGCAGAATACGTCGTCCTCCAGGGTAACCCCTTCGTAAATCGATACGTTGTTCTGGATCCTGCAATTGTCACCGATCCTGACATTGTTGGACACGTTTACGTTCTGTCCCATCGAACAATTTTTCCCGATCCTTGCGCCCCTTTGGATATGGCAAAAAAACCAAATCTTAGTGTTCTCGCCGATCACGACATCGTCATCGATATAGCTGCTTTCATGCACAAAGTAAGACATATCATACCTCCGTTTTTTATTTCACTGTTTCCTTATCTGTTCCAGATCACGAATGACCTTTTTTGCTCTGCAATCCCAAAGATTCTTCTCTCTGGCTTCCTTCATATGCTCTCTGACGCTTATTATCTCTTGCGGATGATCGCAAAGCTCTTCCAGCTTTGCAACGATCGATGCCACATCGTCCTTAGTGATCCACCCTACCCTGTTTTCTTCCACGACACGTGCGGTCTCCGTACAATCCGTGACTAGCATCGGTTTTAAATAGGACATATATTCAAACAGCTTTATGGGAACAGCAAAGTCTCTATAAAATGACCTTGGCGCCGTTAAAATAGCAATGTCAGCGCGCTCATAAAGTGGTTTTAAATTCTGATCGCCCGAGGTATGGACGACTTCCAGCCAATCCCTATACGACTTTGTATCTATGGCTACCCTGGTCCATTGGTCCTCCGGACAAACATATATCAGCTTTGCCCGAATACCCGATTCGTTCAATGCTGCAAAAGACGCTATCGTCAATTGTGTCCCGTGATTCCGTGCTGCACCTCCAACAAAAATACATTGCAGCGGGTCTGACAGTTTCTTTTTCTCTTCAACATCTGCAACGAATCCGCCAGGAGGAAGCGTATCTTTATGAGGGCATTCGAATTCCCTGGCCATGGTCTTGGAAGGGAAATACAGCAAGTCGATATTCTTCCTGAATACGTTCCATTGGTGGATTTGCATCCCCTTCACGATAAATCGTTTGACCCGCTGCACAAGGGAAAGCTCGTTCTCCTCGCTGTATTCTGGATATTTCCAATATGCGTCTCGATAGAACAGCGACGTTGGTACGCCCATTCTATGCAGCTTTTTGATCAGCATCACGTCGCCGAAATAGAAAAAAGGGCCTGATGGCGGTTCGATATAGCACGCATCCGGCTTCCAGTCGTTCAACAAGCCTTTGATCCTTGTCACGGTTCGTCTGCGAAGCGAAAGGTCATTGCTTATCCCCCCGAAGGTCCTGACTTCGATATCCTGGTTCTCCAACGCTTCCTTCATCTTCAGGGGGCGAACCGCTGACCCGCTGGAGGGATCCTCCTCTAACGGAATATACGTCAGGTACAACAGTCTCTTTATCATAGCACAACCTCAAGATACATCTTCATCTTTTGGCAAGCACATCAGCTGCAAATTCTTTTACGGTTTTAACAATATCACGATACCAAAATACCATTCCGACGACGCAGATGGTCCAGATAACGATCCTTATCCAAAGAGCGCAGGAAGCACAAATACAACATGCTCCATATAGAAGAAGAAGGCTTATCAACACTCTCCGCTGGCCATACTCACAGGGATACAGCTTTTCTGAAAAACGCAGCGTCAAAAAATAATGCAGCGCATACCCAAGCAGCGTCGTAAATGCAGCTGCCGCAAATCCATATCGGGGGATCAGTACAATGTTCAGTCCGAGGTTTAAAACGGCTCCTGCTGAAACTGCGATCAAAGAACAGACGCTTTTCTTCTCAAAATATATCCCATATCCTACGATGGATGTCATGGCGAAAAAGGCCTGCGAGAACAGCAGATCCCTAAGCACTCGATAGGATTGGCCATAGGATTCAGCCGTCATCACATGAACGATCTCTTTCCCGAACAGGCCCACCGTGAATGCGATCCCGATCATCAGAAAGGATTCGATATTGTATATGTAATAATACTGCTTTTTGGAATCGCTGTCGTCCTTGCTGCTGAACGCAAACGTCGTGTAGGCCATAGACACAGCGGATATCACCACATTCATCAGATTGATGAATCTGGATCCGATCCCATACAGACCAACTTCTGCTTCTCCCCGATAATAGAGCAACACGTATCTATCTGACAGCGTCAACACCCACATCATCAAGGTCATGGGTATCAGTGGGATCGCAAATGTAATCATCTGCTTCAGGAGGGCTTTATCGAACCAAGCTCGCTTTGGCTTTGCTTTGACAAAAAGCAACAGGATCAGAAGACTTTCCCCATGCACGATCATGGCGCTGAGTATCAAAGCGGATTCCCCAAGATGTAAAATGGAAACGAACAGGATGTTTAGCAAAACCATCGTCAAGGATGCGATCATGTTCGCCAAACCGTATAGGAACATCTTGTTTTGGAGGCGCAATTCGAGGGAATATGTCAGATACCACAGATTGAAGGAAACGGACAGTAAGGCAAATCTCACGATATAACTGTATGCCTTCGTGTGAAACAACAGCTCCGATATCAGCGGGGCGATCGTCATCAGCACCAAGGGAAAACAGCCTATGATCACAAACGTCCACGTCAATGTGGAAAAGACCTTTTGTCCTCTGTTGGGGTCCTCTTTATCGAAATAGAAAGCACTAAAAGCGGAATCGAGCCCCATGGTCAACAGCGGAAACAGTATTCCTACCAGCGTTGTGATCGAGTCGGAAATGCCGATCATCGATGGTGTCAGATTTTTCGTATACAGAGGAAGAAGAAAGAAATTGATCGCTTTAAGGCATACGTTGCTAAGGACAAGGATCGAACTACCTTTAATGAAATTTTCTATCTTGCTCCTCCCTCTACTGGGATCAGACATTCGTTTTCTCCATTTTTTGTCGAATCATGCGAACCTGTTCGAACGCATCACGGCCAGACAATGGCTCAGCTGTTCCATAATAGATGTCTCTCAAAACACAGGCTCCCCACCGGTAATCATGGTAGTTCTCTACATACTGTCTGCCAGCGATCCCTTTGTTCCTCCTTAGTTGCCCATCCTGAATCAACTGTTCGAGTGCGTTTTCGACCGTATCTTTGTTCCCGCTTACGATCGGTAATTCCGCGGGAAGCCTGCATTTCATGGCATCGCTGATATAAGTCACCACGGGCTTGCCCAATGCCATGCTCTCAATGGCAAAGACGCCATACGTTCCAGCAAAAAGCTGGTCTACGATGATATCCGCCGTTTTATAGATTTCGAACGCTTCCTCCTGCGGTTTTCCTTCAACCAAAACAAGTTCGATGTTGTGATACGTTTCCTTCAAACGATCAAATGCTTCTATAACGTGTTTTGTCCCCTTCGCTGCCCTATGACTGGGGGCATGGACGATCCGGATCGTCTTTGCATCGGCGTCCGGATAGCATGGTTTAAAACGTGAAACGTCCACTCGCAGTGGAACAACGTATACAGGCGCACAGTCTTTCGGCAAATAGGGGATCAATTCATCGTCATGTACGATGATCCCATCGGCGGCTTTGCATATCCTGCAATTTCTGGCGTGCAACCTTGGGCTGGACGCTTCCTGCGGGTCGTAAGGCAATCCACTGATTCTACAGAAGGTATCATAATCTCGCAGATCAGAACCATGGAATTCAAAAAAAACCTTTTTATGGAACCATTTGTAGAGAGGCAGCTCGATACAGTTCAAGATGCTGTGCCCGAAATGGAAATGGAAGCAATCGTATCTTCTCATAGCCGACAGAAAGAATATTCCCAATTTGCACACATAGATCGGAAACTTCTTTCTGTCAGCTTTGTCGATATTCAAGCATCTATCGTATGGATATGCGAAAGGATGTTCACAATACACTACCGTTTCCGCATTTTCACCAATCTCTCTCAAACCACGAACCGAATACGTGTTTTGGCCTGCTATCTCACTCAGGCCGTGCATGATCTTCAGAGCTTGCTTATTATCCATACAATAGGGATTCTCCTCTATTTTATTGTCGGACGACACTCTTCAATGTATCACAGATATACTTCACTTCTTCCCGCTTCAGATACGGATGCATCGGCAAGCTGAACACCCGCTTGGACACCGCCGAACAATACGGCAACTTGACGTCGCCATACCCAAGATTCTTATAGGCAGTCTGTTCATGCAGCGGGATGGGATAATAAACCATTACTGGGATGCCCTTTTCCTTCATGCCGGCAATGATCCTGGTCCTTTCGGCTTCATCTTTTGCCCGAACCGTGTACTGTGCCCAGGAAGAGAAGTACTCAGGGTCCGTTTCAGGCACAATGAACTCATCCTTCAATTCTTCGGCATACCACGAAGCGACCACCTGGCGTTTCCCCAGTTCTTCTTCGAATACATCCAGTTTCGCCAGAACGACCGCCGCCTGAAGGGTATCCATTCTGCCATTCATCCCCATCCGAACGTTGTCGTATCGATAACTTCCCGAACCGTGGACACGAATGGACTTCATGGTTTTATACAGCTCGTCATCATCCGTAAAGATGGCTCCGCCATCCCCGTAACATCCAAGGGGTTTCGCCGGGAAGAAGGATGTGGCAGACACATCGCCAAAAGCGCCATTCCGCTTCCCATGCAAACTGCCGCCAAAGCCTTGGGCCGCGTCTTCCAGGACGAAAAGGCCATACTTCTCGGCGATAGGAAGAATCGCATCATAATTGGCGCTGCGGCCGAAAAGATCCACAGGGATGATCCCTTTCGGCTTCAGCTTGCCTTCCGTCAACACCCTTTCGATTTCCTTCTCCAGGGATTCGACGCTCATGTTGAACGTGCTGTCGATATCCACAAACACCGGTGTACCGCCAGCCAGATTGACGGATTCAGCCGAAGCGAAGAAGGTGAACGAGGGGACGAATACGGCATCCTGTTTAGTAAGTTCATACGCCATCAAGGGAATCTGCAGGGCATCGGTCCCGCTGCTGCAAGTCAGACAATACTTTCTGCCGGTGAACTTGGCCAATCTTTCCTCCAGTTCAACCACTTCTGGACCCATTATAAACTGTCTGGAACGGATCACTTTCTGAATTCGAGAATCCACCGCTTCTTTGATAACGTCGTACTGTCTTCCAAGATCAATAAAATCCATGTTCAGCCTCCTTATTGCGCTTTTGTTTTGTTGGATATGTATGTTTCTCGTGTTACGCACTCTATCGAGAGATCGTCATGTTTTTATCCGCCGCCTCCAGCACAGAGAGCACGCGGATCGCGGCATCCGGCCCTGACATGGACTCGCTTCCACTAAGGATGCACTGGCGAAAATGCTCTAAGCTGTTGAAAAGAGCGTCTCCAACTTCGAGTTTTGGAATGACGGCATCGCCACTCCTGGTTTTCACAACGAACTCCGAGTATTCCATCGGGTCGCTGGCTCGTATGACATCGAACCCTTTGTCATATACGATCAGTTTATTCAAAACATCGACATCGTCATAGACGAGCATTTTTTTGGTGCCTGCGATGATCAATTTGCGCTCTTTGATCGGTGAGATCCAATTCGCCTTGATGTTTGCGATGAAGGACCCATAATCAGCCGTGATGAATGTCACGGACGGTCTCGTACTGTAGATGACCCGCCCCATGCTTTTGACTGTTTTCACCTCTACTCCATCAGAAAGATAGTCGATGATCGACAGGTCATGCACGCTGAGATCCCACATGGCGCTTACATCGTTCTTCACTTTCCCAAGGTTCATTCGGGAGCAGTCCATATAAATAACGTCACCCAACTCCCCTCTATCCATGATCTCCTTGATTTTCATAATGGCAGGGTGATAGATCATGATATGGTCCACATGGATCATCACGCCCTTCGAGGCTGCCAGTTTTTTCAATTCCATGGCTTGTGCGACATTGTCTGTAAATGGTTTTTCGACATACAGATGCTTTCCCGCTTCTATCACTCGTTTTCCGAGCTCGAAATGGGCGCTGGTTTCCACAGCAAGACACACCGCATCGATTTCTTTATCTGCGATCACCTCATCGAAATCGGTCGTATACAGTATATCGTTGGCATACAGATCCTTCGCCAGATCAAGCCTTTCCTGCTTCAAGTCACAAATATACTTGAAGTCGATGCTCTTGTTCTTATATAGATTCCGCGCCACATTCGGCCCCCAGTATCCATATCCGATCAATGCAAATTTAAGCACAAACAGTTCCTCCTTTTTCAGTAATGCAGTTGATTTGCGAGCACATCACAGCTATCAGCAACCATTGGTACGAATGACCAATGAAAGTGCTCGGCGCAAACGAAGCCAGAGAATAGATAATAACAAAAGAAAACACCATCAGACCCGCTGTTCTGCACCTTTCATCTGCCATCTCATATAGCTTTCTTCCAGAATGAAACATCATAACCAACAGCCCGACGAACCAGGAGCACACAATGATCCCGTACTGTGACAGTATTTCCAGAATCAGCGAATGTGGATTGACCAGTTCCGATACGGATGGGTGGGCTATGAAGTAGGGTGAAAAGCCGCTCGGTCCCATGCCTAACATACCAGAACGGTACCAGGCTATCAGAGCATCTCGGTAAATGACCAACCGCCCATAAAGCGATCCGTTGGATTGTTTCGCATTTCCCACCTGTCTCGCCACCGCACCGATAACATCATTTCTGGAAGCAAGATCCTTGCTCAACAGGAGGAAAAGGGCAGCCATCCCCATGAACAGTATCCATAGGATAAGTCGATATCCGAACGCCTTCCTGTTCCTTCCTCCGAAAACGACCATGAAGAAAAAAGCCACAAAAGCAAATAGCGCTAACGTACAGGTCGTCGCGTCGTTTTTATGATTGATAAACAAAATGCCAAGCAACGTGATGAGCCTTTTCTTGCCCAGGCGAGCATCGACCAGGATTGGCGACATGCACGTCAACATGGCACTGAAGTCATTCATGTTGTACATGAGGCCTGTCGCCATGTGTGTGTTGACGTATTCGGAAATAGGAGACTGTGGATCATGGTATCCTGACATCGGCAGATGCCTTCCCGTCACGATCTCAAAAAGGCCAAGGAGTATCAGCAGATTCAGCAACCAATAGAGACACTTTAATGCTGTTTCTATTCTTTCGCTGCTGTTCAAAAATTGGCCTGCTATGAAAATCACAACAAACCCATTGAATATAGACAGCAGCTCGATGCCGCCATTATGAAAATCAGAATATTTCCCTAGAAATAAAAGGATAACTCCATATATGAGCCAAAAAGCCATGAAGATGGCCCATTTGAAAGAGGCCGATCCAAAATCAAGTTTGAACGCTGCATTCCCAAGGCAAAAAATACCGAGGCTGATCAGTATCACGATCCTGTAAGCCGTCCAGGTCAAACCGGCAGCAGAGAAAGTAATACCGATATTTGGTATGATAGAAAATATGATCAGACATGAAAGGACGAGTCCGTTTATTGTAATCCTGTCCTTTACTCTCATCCAGTATCCCTTCTTACAGCCGCCAGAACCGCATGCCGGAAGCCTTCAGCTCGTCCATGCGATAGAGGCTCTTCACATCGATCAATACCTTTTCCTCATCCGCCAGCTCCGGCTTGAAAAACTCCTTGAGCTGCATCATGGACATGGCCCGATACTCCCTGTGGCCCACGGCCACGATCACGCAATCCGCCTTGGGCAGCTGATCGATGGGGACCAGATCCACATCGTATTCGTGCTTCGCCACCGCCGGGTCGGCCCAGCTGTCCGTAACGATGGGTCGGATCTCGTATTCCTTCAGGCGGCGGATGATGTCCACCACCTTGCTGTTGCGGGTATCGGGGCAGTTCTCCTTGAAGGTGATGCCCAGGATCACCACCGTGGCCTTCTTGGGGGCCATGCCGGCTTCGATCATCTCCTTGATGGCGGCGTCCGCCACGAAGGCACCCATGCTGTCGTTCACCTTGCGGCCGTTCAGGATGATCTGGCTGTGGTAGCCCAGCTTCTCCGCCGCGTTGGTGAGATAATAGGGGTCCACGCCGATGCAGTGGCCGCCCACCAGC
>JAEEGL015358803.1_pt1 | contig 14125 bp, 6 predicted proteins | sample 9134231 | NCBI WGS metagenome assembly JAEEGL01 (sample SAMN16246548, study PRJNA631951) | gut metagenome | biome: gut microbiome; feature: rumen; material: fiber-attached | host: Bos | place: Iran: Karaj | collected 2018-10 | reverse complement strand
TGTTACGCAGTTTTTCGAGCGGTTTCTCGCTGTTCTTGCCGTAGAACATGTGTTCGATACGGAACAGGCCGATACCTTCGGCACCGAAGCTGACAGCGCGGAGTGCGTCGTCGGGGTTGTCGGCGTTGGTGCGGACACCCATGGTGCGGAATTTGTCGACCAGCTGCATGAACTGCTGGAAGAGCGGGTTCTCGGTGGCGTTGATCATCTTGATTTCCTCGTCGTAGACCCAGCCTTTGGTGCCGTTGAGGGCAAGGAGGTCGCCTTCCTTGAATTCTTTGTCATTGATGCGGACGATGCCTTTCTCGAAGTCGATCTTCACAGCGTCGCATCCCACGATGCAGCATTTGCCCCAGCCGCGTGCCACGAGGGCAGCGTGTGAGGTCATACCGCCGCGAGCGGTGAGGATACCGTCGGCGGCGCGCATACCTTCAACATCTTCGGGGTTGGTCTCTTCGCGGACAAGGATATTTTTGATGCCTTGGGCGGCATACATTTTGGCTTTTTCACTGGAGAGGGCGATGATACCCACAGCGCCGCCGGGACCTGCGGGCAGACCCTTGGCGATGACGGTGTGTTTCTTTTCGTCGGCAGCGTCAAGGATGGGGTGCAGCAGTTCGTCGAGCTGTGCAGGGCTTATGCGCATGACCACTTCCTTCTCGTCGATAAGACCTTCCTTAAGCATGTCGAAAGCCATGGTGAGCGCGGCGACACCGGTACGTTTTCCGACGCGGCACTGCAGCATGTAGAGCTGTCCTTCCTGGATGGTGAACTCGGTATCGAGCATGTCGTGGTAGTTCTTTTCGAGTGTCTGACGGATGTCGCAAAGCTCCTTATAAGTTTCGGGCATCAGCTCCTGCATGGAGTGCATGTGCTTGTTCTGCTCGTTCTTGGTGTCGTCGTTGAGGGGGTTGGGGGTACGGATACCGGCCACAACATCCTCACCTTGGGCATTGATAAGCCATTCACCGTAGAACTGGTTGTCGCCGGTGGCCGGGTTGCGGGTGAAAGCAACACCTGTGGCGCTGTTGTCGCCCATGTTGCCAAACACCATGGCCTGCACGTTGACAGCGGTGCCCCAATCGTCGGGAATGCCTTCGATTTTGCGGTAGCTGACGGCTTTCTTACCGTTCCACGATTTGAAGACAGCCTTGATGCCGCCTTCCATCTGTGCGCGGGCGTCGTCAGGGAATTCGGTGCCGAGCACCTCTTTCACTTTCTTCTTGAAATCCTCGGCAAGACCTTTCAGTTCGTCGGCGGTGATTTCCGTATCGCTCTTGTAACCCTTCTGGGCCTTGAATTCGTCGAGCATGTCGTCCAGCTGTTTGCGGATGCCTTTGCCGTCGGCAGGTTCGATACCTTCGGATTTTTCCATGACAACGTCAGCATACATCATGATGAGACGGCGATAGGAGTCGTAGACGAAGCGCGGATTGTTGGTCTTCTTGAGCATACCCGGGATGGTCTTGCTGGAGAGACCGATGTTGAGGACGGTGTCCATCATGCCCGGCATGGAGCTGCGGGCACCGGAACGGCAGGAAACCAACAGCGGATTCTCAGGGTCATCGTAACGCATACCCATGATATTCTCCACGTTTTTCATTGCATTCCATACTTCATCCATCAAACCGGAAGGTAATTGGCAGTTGTTTTCGTAATAAGCAGTGCAGCATTCTGTAGTAATGGTAAGACCAGCGGGAACAGGGAGCCCAAGCAAGCACATTTCTGCGAGATTGGCGCCTTTTCCGCCCAGCAGATTCTTCATGTCAGCTTTACCTTCGGCAGTTTTGCCTCCAAAAGTGTAAACGTATTTTGTCATGATTTTAAATAAAGTGTTAATTATTAATTATTTAATTTAATTCTAAATTATTTTTAAGAAGTGCAAAAATACGCTTTTTTTATAATTGTACAAAATTAATTTAATAGTTAGGAAGGTTTAAAAGGTTGAAAAAATTAATAACAGGCACATCTTTCTGAAATGGAAATTATGTGCTGCGCAGAGGACAATACAAATCATTTGTCCATTCTTACTCCCATTTTTACTTCCCCTTTAACTCCCATCAAGTGTAAAAAAAGGATTACCTCAGGTAGCGGTAATTGATCACTCAAAAAACTTTATCAAATCTTGATGTTGACAGGTTTAAGCATATTCTCCGGCTGCAGGATTTTATCGAGTTGTTCCTTGGTGAGCAGCTGGTGTTCGAGGATGAGTTCGTAGACACCGCGTCCCGTTTCGGAGGCTTCTTTGGCAATCTGTGTGCTCTGTTTATAGCCGATAATGGGGTTGAGCATGGTGACGATTCCGATGCTGCGTTCCACCAGTTGGCGGCAACGTTCCTGATTGGCGCGGATGCCGTCGATGCAGAGCGTACGAAGTGTATCGAGTCCGTTTTCAAGCAGATGAACACTTTCGAAGAGTGTATAAGCAATGACAGGTTCCATGACATTGAGTTCCAGCTGACCGTTGTCACTGGCAAAGCTGATGGTCATGTCGTTGCCAATCACCTTATAGCAGACTTGGTTCATCACTTCCGGTATGACAGGGTTGACTTTGCCCGGCATGATAGAGGAACCCGGCTGGCGTTGAGGAAGGCGTATCTCGTAAAGTCCACAGCGGGGACCCGAACTCAACAGGCGCAAGTCGTTGCACATCTTGTTGATTTTAATTGCCAGACGTTTCATGGCGCTGCTATACTGAATCATGCAGCTGGTGGCACTGGTGGCTTCTATCAGGTTATCTGCCAACCGGATATTCCAGCCCGTCAGATTGCGCAGTGCCTTGATACAGGCTTTACTGTAACCCGGTTTAGAGCAGATGCCTGTCCCGATGGCAGTGGCACCCATGTTGACAGTGAGAAATTCTGTTGCGGCGGCCTTCAAATTCTTCACTTCGCCACGCAGAGAGGCGGCGAAAGCCCCAAACGTTTGTCCCAAGGTCATAGGCACGGCATCCTGCAGCTGGGTACGCCCCATTTTGATGATATGGGCGAATTCCTTCGATTTTCTTTCCAGTGATTCAATCATCTGTTCCAGATGTGGCATAAAAGCCAGGTGTTCCAGATACATGGCCATGTGGATGGCGCAAGGATAAGCGTCGTTGGTGCTTTGGGATGCGTTGACCACGTCGTTGGGCGAGCAGTATTGGTATTCGCCTCGGTGATGCCCCATCCGTTCCAATGCCAGGTTTGCAATCACCTCGTTGGCAGCCATATTGGTGCTTGTGCCGGCACCACCTTGAATCATATCGATGGGGAACTGGTCGTGGAATTTTCCAGCGATGAGTTGGTCGCAGGCCCAGATGACGGCATCGCCTTCCTCCTGGGCAATCATACCTACTTCAATATTGGCGATGGCGGCAGCTTTCTTGGTGATAGCCATACCGACAATAAAATTCGGGAAATCCGACAGCAGCCGTCCACTGATATGGAAGTTTTCCATGGCGCGGGCAGTCTGTACACCGTAATATGCATTCTCGGGGACCTCATGATTCCCGAGCAAATCGCTCTCAATGCGATATCTATTTTTTTTCATGTTGAGGTTTCTATATTTTTTCAATCAAGATGCGGGCGTTGGCCTGGTTGCTGTAGCGGTCGCCCAACAGTTGTTTCCTGAGGTCGATATCCTGTTGTGTGAAAGGTTGTTGCATGAGCCGGTCGAGAGCGGGAATCATTGCTTCCGGGCTGTCGGCCACAGTACATACCTTGTCGAGTTCTGTGCCTGCGGTCATCATGCTGTTGACCAGACAGTGTCGGCCAGCGTAGAGTGCGTTGAGCAGTTTGAGTTTCAGACCTGTCGGCTGGTCGGTAACCATTATATTCACTTGCGCTTCCGACATCAGCCGGCTCATGGTTTCATCGTCGGGATTTTTCACTAAAGATATGTTTTCTTTTTGGGCGACAAGATCTTTGAGAGACTTGTCGGGATTGCGTCCGGCGATGACAAGAGAATGGTGAGAATGTTGGAAGATGTTGTTAATCAAATAGCAGGCAGCCTTGATATTTTCGGCCACCGAAAGGTCTGCATGGTAGAAGGCATAGTCGCCCATCCCTGTGAGCGACACCACTTCGCTGTTGATGTGAGATGAAGGCATAAGCCATACGTTCTGACAGCCGAGTGAGCGGAAATGAGCTGCATCCGATTCAGTGACAGCAAAGACCCCTGATGCTTTGACGATCCACGGCTCGTAGCGTTTCAATTTTCTTGCATCGCTTCGCAGATAAAGTCTTTTCAGCAATTTCTGCTCAGCAAGGGCAAGCCGTTCGTAGTAATCGTGTTCCACATTGTGTGCGCGGACAAAAACGCGGCGTTCGGGCAGCGCTTCCAGAACCGAGCAACAATGCAGCCCTTCAAGGAAAATAGGATAGTTGTCGCGACTCAGATTGCGAATCAGTTCCCGATTGTCCCGCGATGCAACGATATAAGGCCGTTTGGAACACAATTTGAGCCAACGGGTATCCCGTCGGTAATACGTGACGCTGTCGCAATATTTATTGAGTTCAGGGGCTTGCGGCCGACCGTAGGTGAAGGTATGCAAATGGATAGAGACGCCTGCTTCGGCGAGAGCCTTCAGGCGGTAGAAAACGTCAATCACTCCGCCATAGTCAGCGGGATAAGGGACGTTGAAAGAGACGATATGGAGTGCTTTGTTCAATTTTCTGACGTTATCTTTCTCCATGGCGTTGATTGGGCAGACACCAGTGGAATATAATTATTAAGATTTCAAATGTTCGATTATCAAGTTGTCGTATGCCAGATGAACATTTGAGGGCAACGATTCCTCGACGGCGGCATGGAAGCCCATTTCATGGCTCATGTGAGTTAAGTAAGCCTGTTTAGGGGAACAGGTATTGATGATTTGGAGCGACTCGGGAAGACAGAAATGAGAGAAATGTTTTTGCTGACGGAGTGCGTTGATTACTAATAGATCCAGATGTGTCAGTTTGTTCATTTCTTCGAGCGGGATATGGTTCATGTCGGTGATGTATGCCAGCCGGTCACCGTTGTCGTCTTCCATCCGGAAACCAAGCACAGGGAGGTCTTTATGCATGCCACGAATGGGTGTGACAGTGATGTTGCCGATGCGGAATGGGTTTCCGTTGCCCACATCGTGTAGGGTGACTTCAGGTAGTCCGGGATACTGGTGGTATTCGAAGATATAGTGATAGTCGTGTCGGATTGACTGGATGGCTTCGCTGTTGGCGTAGATTTCCATGTTGCTTTTCTGGATCCAGTTGAAAGGACGTATGTCATCGATTCCGCCGACGTGGTCACGGTGGGCGTGGGTGATAAGAATAGCATCCAAATGGTCGACCCGGTGATGTAGCATTTGGGCGCGAAAATCGGGACCGATGTCGATCAGCAGGTTGTGATTGCCGCTATCGGTGACGAGTGCCGACGTACGCAGACGTTTGTCGTGCGGGTCGTCCGAGTGGCAGACGGCACACGGACAAGCTATTACGGGCACCCCTTGCGAAGTGCCCGTTCCTAGAAAAGTGATAGTCATACAATCGATGATTGAAGAGTGATATCAATCAACTTTTTGGGTCAATTTGAAGCCTACACCGTGCACGTTGACAATCTGCACAGAGGGGTCGGCCTTCAAATATTTGCGCAGTTTGGTGATATAGACATCCATGCTGCGTGCTGCGAAGTAGGAGTCGTCCTTCCAGATTTTCTGGAGGGTGCTGGAGCGGTCGATGAGTTGGTTGAAATTGATACAGAAAAGTCTAAGCAGTTCGCTTTCCTTCGAAGTGAGACGCTGTGTTTCTTTGCCGTCGAAGGTAAGTGTTTGATAATTGTAGTCGAATTTGAATTTTCCGATGGTGAACTGGTTGTTTTCCGGCTTGTTCTCGTCGAAAGAGCGGCGGATGGTGGCGTTGATACGTGCCAGTAGCTCCTCCATGCTGAAAGGCTTGGTGATGTAGTCGTCGGCACCCAGTTCAAAACCTTTGAGTTTGTCGGCTTCGAGCGATTTAGCGGTGAGGAAAAGGATGGGGATGTTCTTGTCGATGCGGCGCAGTTCTTTCGCAACGGTGAAGCCGTCTTTGACAGGCATCATCACGTCGAGGATACAGGCGTCGACATTACCTTCTTTATAGAGGTCGAGAGCCTGTTGTCCATCTGTGGCAAGAAAGACGGTAAAACCTTTTTGGGTCAGATAAGCTTTGAGGATGGTTCCCATGTTGGAGTCATCTTCTGCAACTAACAATTTGATTCCTAAATTCATATTTTCATTTTTTTGAAGACCGACAGCCATATCGGCGTTTTCGGTGACTTCATATTACGCCATATTTAACTTAAAAATTCTTATTTTATTGTATGAAAAGTTAAATTTTTTGTTTTTTTGTTTTTCGTTTAACGTTTTGCAACGTTAGATGTTTTGCGTTTTTTTATTTTAATATGGCTTTATTAAGGTATGACCTTGATTTGCGGCACAGGGCAAAGGGCGCGGAATTCGGGGGCGTAGAGGCACTGCATGGTTATGGGAGCGGTGTTGTAGGTGCCGGCGTTGTTGACGAAGAGGTCGAACTCAACCACATAGTCGCCTTTGTCGATGCGGTCGATGTAGAGCGTAAGAGCAGCGTTAGTGACGGCGGCATAGTAGCTGAGACCGGTGTTCCAACGCCAGCCGCTGGCGGTGCTGACCGGTTCGAAAGCGGCACAGCGAGGTGCTTTGAGTTCGAGATACTCCAGATTGCGGTCGGATTTGATTTCGATGCGCACACGCACCTTGTCGCCCACACGGAGTTTGACATTGCCATTGACGGTGGTCAGACGGTTGTCGTTTTCGACGCGGTAGAGCGTCTGTTTGAGGGTGATGCCCATGCTGCTGGCGGGAATCTTCTCTATATTTTCGAAATACTGCCAATAGAGGGCGCCCCAAGCGATACCGTTGTCTTCTTTGCGGATGGTCATCTTGCCGTCGGCAGGCGTGATCTGGCTGCCTTCGAGACGTTGGCTGACATGGAGCTGGAAGTGTGATGTGTCGGTTTGGAGATGATGGCTGCCGTAGTCGACCGACATGAGTGACGGCTGCATGCGTACCGGACTTTGGTCCTCGTCGCCTGGAGCAATCATCAACGCCTGGATGGCATTGATGGTAGAGACATCGCTGCTCCAGTTGGTGGTCTGCTTCTGTTTGAGCAGCCATTGTTGCATGCGCGCCACACTCTCGCTGTCGTTGAGCACTTCGGCAAAGGTGCGGATGAGGAGCGCTTGAGTCTCGATGGGGCGTTCGCTCCAGAGCCAGCTGCTGGTGTTGTCACGCCAGTACATGCCCATCTCGTCGCTGTAGAGTGCCTTCTCGCGGATACGGGTGGCCATTTCGGTGGCTAGCTCGGTGTCGCCGTTGCGGAAAAAGACCATACTGAGGAGCGCCTGGCTGAAGAGGGAACGGTATTCCTTGTTGTACTTTTTGGCGTTGTTGTAGAAGAAATCATAGGCTTCCTGCTGACCCTTGCTGAGTTTGTTGTCGGGGTACATGCTGCGAAGGTAGAGATAGTCAAGGTTGACTACGTCGTAGCCTTTGCCTTTGATGTATTTCTTATAATAGGTATAGTTTTCCTGGTCTACGTAGTCCATGGCATCGTTGAGTGCCCGGATGGTACGGCTGTCGAGTTCGACACCCTGTTGCTGCAGCAGGCCGAAAGTTTTGAGGATGTACTGGGTGGTGTAAAGGCTGCTCCAGCGGCCTCCTTCAATCCAGCTCCAACCGCCGTCTGCACGTTGTGCTTTGACCAGCTTGGAGAGGTCGGCCTGCAATTGTTGATTGATGGAGCGGCTGTTGAAGTAGAGGGCGATGTCGCGGTGCTGCTGTTCCTCGTTGCGGGCGTCGCGCAGCCAAGGAGTTTCTGCCATAACGGTCTGCTTGATATCGGTATTGCGGTCCAGTGCCGATTGGAATGCGTCAGGTTCGTTAGCCTTCCAGTCGTTGAACATCTGCTCGATTTGCGGGTTGTTGTCGACGATGGCGGCGGCGAGGCTGTTGGTGTAGATTTCGTTGGCGAGATAGATATTTGACGGGTTTTGCTGGCGCGAGACGTAAGGCAACGACTGGATGGCCAGCCAGACCGGATTGGGCGTGAGATCGACCGTCAGGGCATGGTGTACAAGAGAGAATCCTGCTGCTTTGGGGTTGAGTGTGGTCAGGTGTTTCATGTTGTAGTGCTTCACCCCTGCCCCATTGATGTAGAAAGCCATCGATTCGGTCACCAGCTGGCGTGAAGGCAGTAGCGGGATGGGCGCTTGTTCGCCGTCGCTGCAGTCTTTGCCACGGGCGACGACTTTGTAGTTGGCTACAAAAACCGCTTCGCGCGGTACTGCCAGCAGGAAGGAGACTTCTCCACTGGCGCCGTCAGCCAGCGTGATGCTTTTCACCGAGTCGCCCACAACCATCGCCATAGGCATTTGAGTGGCACCATCGGTCATGGAAAGCGATACCTCGACAGGTTGGGACTTGCCGCTCATATTGCTTACTTTGACCGAGAAGACACAGGTGTCGCCATGACGGAGGAAACGCGGCACATTGGGCACCACCATCAGTCGCTTCTGGGTGACGGCCGATGCAGAGACACTGCCCACCTTGAGGTCTTTGGTCCATGAAAATCCTCGAATGCTCCATTCAGTCAGTAGATCGGGGACGGTGAAAGAGAGTTCCACCTCCCCACGGCTGTTGGTCCGCATTGTGGGACGGAAGAATGCCAGCGTATGGAGGTTTTGGCGTACTTGGACTTCTGGTTCATTGTTGTCGTCGGATTGTTGTACGACAACATGGTTTTTCATTTCAACTACTTCATGCGTTAATAGAACTTCTTCTACAAAACCATCCTCTCCTCTTGCAGTTCCGGAAACAAACCCCTCATCATAGCCAACGCCAGCGACAGCAACAACTTTTTTTGCACTATTTCGTTCAAGATCATCGGCCGTCAATCGTGTTCCTGATTCTGCCCTTCCGACATCGATAACGGGAAGTTCATAACGGTTCCTATAATAAAATGAATTGAAATACCGATAGCCGTACTGATAATCGCGGTACTCTTTCATATTGAGATTGGGAGCGAAATTATAATAACCGGTATTTATGTCAGATGGAGACTGGAATACAGTGCTGTAATAATGCTGCCACCAGAATCGTTGATGCCAACTCAGAGAACCATAGGTGTCGAGTGCATGGTCGTACATGGTCATCAGTAGGTTGGCGGCAGCGGGAGCATTGTTTTTCGACTCTTTGACAAGGAGCGTCCATTGCTCTTTGTCGCCGGGTTGCAGTTTGTCGCGAAACGTGTTGAATTCCACTGTGAGTTCTTTGTGGGAGAAAGGCACATCGATTGAAAAGGCCATGTTCTCGAAATCGTTTTCCTTGATGGCTGCCAGTTCCACTTTGAATCCGCCCAGCAGTGTATCGCTGACGGGGATAACGATTTTGTTATACCCTTTTTTGAGGGTCAGTATGCGGTGTTGACGATATCGTTGGCCATTGATAAACAGTATCACCGTCTGGTTTTCGTAGGGAGAGCCTACACGGATCACGGCATTCTCCCCTACCTCGACGCTTTCATTCTCGATATCGGCAGTAAGCAAATTCGACAACAATGGGCTTTGGGTCGACGAGGGTTCGTAGACGACATATTCCTCATTACGAAGCGTATCGCCCATGGCAGTCAGTTCGGTTGCCACCACTTTGTAGACAGCAGCTTCCAACCCTGTAAAATCAAAGATGTAAGGATGTTCAGGCGTCGTCGACACCGTCCGTTCGAAAAGGGTCCGTTCGACAGGCCAACGGGTATAGTCGTTGGCATAGCCATCACAGTCGAAAAGAGGGTATAGTTTCTGATAATCCGACAAGGTTTTTGCATTGACAGGTCCCAGGTTGTCGACATGTTCAATCATTTCATGCGACAGTTTGGGCAGCTTGGGCACTTGCAGTTTCGACACTTGCAATTGAATGTTTCCATCGACAGAAGTTCCATCCAAATTGTGTTTCGAGACACTTACTTTTACGCTGTCACGTGAGGCATGCTGTTCGCTGAGGCGTAGATAATTGTTGATATAGCCTACCGACATGGATTCGGAGGCGGTGTGCGACTCGCCATTGATGTCCGTCACCGTTGCGTTCAATTCATAGGTGAATGCCGGGCGTCGGCTAGCACTGACGGAGGAATCGGGTGTGGGGATGAACTCTACGGTGAAGAACCCTTTCTCGTCGGTTGTGGTTTCTCCGCTTGCCACGACTACGGATTCACAGGGATGCCACCACGAACGCCAACCCCACCACCAGAATGGCGATATTTCTTCTCGCGTAATAGTGTAGCTGACTTTGGCGTTGCTGATGGGTACGGCACTATAGGAGGCGGCGATGCCTTCAAAATGCGCTTTTTGGTTGAAGCTGCGCGATTCTTTGGGGAGTGTCAGTGAGACCGTGAATTTGGGCTGCTTGTATGCCTCAACTTTAAATCTCATATATTTCTCATTGAATCTTACCTCCCAGTAGCCGGGCATGGCATCGAGAGGAAGCGCAAAGACACCTTCACATACACCGAACTCGTCGCTGACAAGTTGTATAGAATCAATGATTTCGTCATTCACGCCGAAGAGTTTAAATTCTACGGTATCGTATGCCATGATATAGCCATTGTAATCATTTTCCGCAGTGCCCAGACAGGAGAAACGAACCGTATCGCCAGGTTTGTACACCGGCTGATCGAGATAAAGATAATAATTCTGTTCGGTATAATTATTCTTTATTTCTTTGTCGAAACCGTATGAGTAGGTCGTTATTTCCGTCCCTTTGTATTTCAACACATATTCCACGTTGTAATAACTTCTTTCTATCTGTTGCAGGTGGGGGGTAAAATCGTAATAACCCTCTTTGTCGGTTTTCAGTGTGGTCAGTTTGTGGCGTGTTCCATTGGTGTTTTTGTAATAAAGACTTATCTCACATCCTTCAACCGGTTTTCCGGTCGTACGGTTCACAGCGAAGCCTCGTTGGTGGTTGTTCGACTCTTTTGCTGGAAGCAGGGCAATGTCGCATACGTCAAATGAAACAATGGCAATACCATCGTCTTTGAATTCCGCATCAGGGGCAATCAGAAGAATGTACTTGCCTTGTTTGAGTGAAGGGATGATGAAGTAGTTCAAATGCGACTGATAGTCAACTTGCTTGTCAATGGCTTTGTCCCATTGTTTTACGACCTTTTGCTTCAGCAGATAATCACGGCGCGCGGCATAGCTCTGTTTTTTATAGTAATCCACATATTTTATCACACGGAAATAGAGGTGGTCGACATTTTTGGCATTGGCAATAGCCAATTGTTCGTGCCCCGAAGGCACAGGATTGTCGACAATCGTTGTAATGACAGGCATTTCAATTTTTTGTTTCAGGTTGTAGCATTTGATGGCTCCCGTGCTTTCGGGGGCTAAGGTCATGGCGCTGTCGATAACAGCCATGGCATCGACATATAGCGCTTGGTTATAGTAGTAGAAATTTGCCAGTGCATAATAGAGCAGTGTGAGTTGCGGGCTACTGCTGTTGTGATAGTGGGTGATGGCGTTTTTCAGTGCTGTTTCGATGTGTTTTTTATTGTCGCAGTTGGTGAGCATTCCAATTGTCTCGAAACGTTCGAGGAAAAGTTCGATCATGATACCGGTGCCGCTGTTGTGTTTCAGATGGTAGGCCTCGCGGGTCTGTACGCATTCCATCAGGAAAGCCGCGAAAGCGCGTTTGGGGTCACCCGGCTTGGGTGCCGGCAAGGAAGAGAAGATGTCGGCGACGCTGTAGAGCTTTTGTACATCCGCAAGGTCGGTTGAAATCAATCGGTTGTAATCAAGCATTTCAAAAATATCTACAGCTTTTAGCAGCATGATATCGAAAAGTGTTGGGGTCAAATCGCCGTCCTTTCCCTCTCTCTCTCCAGTGATATTGTCCAAGGATTTGCTCGGAGTGTTCAACAACAACTCTTTATCCTTCAAAGCGTCATAAATCAAGATGGCAATGGTGTCTCGGTAACGGTCTGCATCCCATAATTTGAAGTCCAACGATTTATCATCGGAAGGACTGTTGTTTCTAATGACATATCCGTTGCTGGTATTGTAATTCGCATAGATGTCGGCCACCATCAGTTTGGCAATGGCTTTATCGACTGGATCCAGTGAGGGCATTATCTTTTGAAACAGATTCAAAGCCGAGTCGGTGGAATATTCCATGAATCGATGTGCTGTCACGAAGTTGTATTTTGCAGCCACCAGACATTGGCGAGAATTTTTTTCGCTGACAGCCCGTTGGAGCAATTGCTGTGTCAGTCCGTAAGCCTGCGAATAGTACTGCTTGTTGATTAGACTGTCGACGGCTTTCCAGTTGTAAGGCTTGGAAGGCTGCTGTGCCTGCAGAGACAGGGCGCTGGCGACAACGAAAGCAAGGAGGAAGGACAATTTTTTCATGGCTGTTGTATTAAAAAATGATTTGTCAATAGGTAACATATCAATCGCTTTTTAACACGACGATATTTTTTTCATATAACGTGAAAAAACGTTTTTTCGTGTAGGGACAGCCGATGAAAATGGATAAAACAAAAAAGAGAGGATTTTCATCCTCTCAGTCTTGTGACTCCTGCAGGATTCAAACCTGCAACCTTCTGATCCGTAGTCAGATGCTCTATTCAGTTGAGCTAAGGAGCCGTCGTTTTTCGAGTTGCAAAAGTACACACTTTTTTAATACTACCAAAATTTTTTTTATTATTTTGCGTAGAAAAAGTGATATCTTGTTGATTGTTTGTTTGAAAAAAATGTTCTTATTTTGTTTTTCGTCCTGAATAGTGATAGACTTCGCGATACAAAATATCGCGCATCTCATCAAATTCTCCGTCGTCCAGTTCGTATTTGGACATGACAATCATCTGGAGGGTGATGTCGTTTTTGCCATGGTACGAGGGTTGCCAGTATTCCTGTGGGTTGCGCGTGAATCCGAGATCGGTATAGAATTCTAAACGGTGGTCGGCCTGTTCGGTGGAGGGAAGCTCGGTTTCGAGCACCACCTGGTCGGGATGCTGCGACAGGAAGGAAAGCATGGTCGCTTTGCCGAGACCACGGTTGCGGAACTCCTTGTCGATGGCGAAATGTTCGATGTATACAAACTCCTCGAAGACCCAGTAGGTAAGAATTCCAAGTGGTTCGTCGTCGAAAGTGGCGACAAGGAAATAGAACCGGCTGTCGCGGTCTTCGAGGCTACTAAACGGAGGACGCTCTTCTTCGGGAAAAGCCGATTCGAAGAGCTCTTTGGCGAAATGGTGGTGTCTGGTCTCAGACAAAGGTTCGAAATCAATCATTTTTTATTTTGAGCGTTTTTATATTTGTGTGTTGATATGTTCTTTTTGTTAGAAGTGTATATATGTCGAGAAAAGTTCTCTTTTTTAGCTGTCGAAGAAGGAAAAATTGTTGATGGCTACATTGAGACCGATGGCGTGATGGAATGCGAAGTCACGGTATCCGATCAGGTTTACTTTATTGTAATGAAGGGTGTAGTCGAGCGACATGGCTGTTCCCGCAGGGAGTGTGAATCCAAAACGCAAGGAGGCCCAGGCCCCATAGCCGATACCTCCTTGGTTGATATATTCGTAAGAGCCCACATAGGACGATGGCGCTTGACCTCCCCAGATGTCGAGGATGCTGTAGGTGACGCCTGCAATGCGGATATCGCTGCTCTCTACCTTGGTGTTATTTACGTTGGCACCGAGAGCAGCCTCGAGGTCGAATCCATTCTGGAGATGGAATTTTCGGATGATTCCGAGGTTGATATATATGCGTTCTTCCACTCCTGTGGCGGGACAGTTGACGTATCGGTTTTGATTGGTAAGGGTGGTGATATTTTTCCCGCTGTTGAGGAGTACCAGCCCTTGTGCATGGAGTTTTGCATAGTCGAAAGCCAGTTGCCAAGCCCAGAGAGAAGGGTCGAGATCGTAACGGAATCCCATGCCTAGTTGGATAGCGGGTTTGTAGTACATGTCGCCGTATTCGGCCACAGTAATCTGATGGTAGTTGGCAACGGCGCTGCCAATGAGGTCTTGTTCGGTTAGGTTGTTCCAGATAGCGTTGCCGTAGGTTTCGCTGTAAAGGATGCGTTCGAGAGTGTTGG
>JAEEGL014351791.1_pt1 | contig 14125 bp, 11 predicted proteins | sample 9134231 | NCBI WGS metagenome assembly JAEEGL01 (sample SAMN16246548, study PRJNA631951) | gut metagenome | biome: gut microbiome; feature: rumen; material: fiber-attached | host: Bos | place: Iran: Karaj | collected 2018-10 | reverse complement strand
GCGGACAGCCTGGACCTGGCCGGCGCCGCGGTGGTGATCGGCAACGAGGGCAGCGGCCTTTCCCCGGAGGTGATCGCCCGGTGCGACCGGCAGGTGATCCTGCCCCTAGCCCCCGGCTGCGAGTCCCTCAACGCCGCCATGGCGGCCACGGTCTTCGCGTGGGAGATCTCCCGCGCCGGAAGGAGGAAGGCCCGGTGAGCACCCCCGCCCAATGGCTGTGGATGCAGCGCCTCTTCGGCGTCGGCACCGCCCGGGCCCATCGGGCCCGGGAGTACTGCGGGGACCCGGAAGAGATCCTGGCCCTTTCCGCGAAACGCCTCTCTGCCGACGGCTGGCTGAACCCTAAGGAAAAGCGGGAGATCCTTTCCCCGGATCTGGAAACTCCCCGCCGGCTGCTGGAGCAGGCGCAGGACCTGGGCTTTCGGGCGGTGACGCCGGAAAGCCCGGAATATCCCCTTCGCCTGGGGATGATCCCTTCCCCGCCCCTGGTGCTTTTCGCCAAGGGGGACCTTTCCCTGCTGACGGACCCCTATCCCATCGCCATGGTGGGCACCCGGTATCCCGACGACTACGGAAAGCGGGCGGCGAGAAAGATCGCCACGGAGATCGCCGGCCTGGGCGGCACCGTGGTCAGCGGCCTGGCCGTGGGCGTCGACTCCGTCTGCCACCGCAGCGCCCTGGACGTGGGCGGGCACACCGTGGCCTTTCTGGCCGCGGGACCGGACAGCGAATACCCCAAGGCCAACGCCGCCCTGCGCCGGGAGGTGGAGGAGAGGGGCCTCCTGCTGACGGAGTTTCCCGTGGGCGTGTCCGTGCGCTCCCATTCCTTTCACATCCGCAACCGCCTGCTCTCCGGTATTTCCCTGGCCACGGTGGTGGTGCAGGCCCCCCGCCGTTCCGGCTCCTTGATCACCGCCGGTCACGCCCTGGCCCAGGACCGCGACGTCTACGCCGTCTGCGGGAGCATCTTCTCCCTCAAGATGGAAGGCTGTCACGGGCTTCTGAGCGAAGGCGCGGCCCCGGTCTTTTCCGGGACGGAACTGATGGAGCGCTACGCGGCCCTCTACGGCGTCCCGCCGGAACCCGTCGCGGATCCCGAACGCATCGCGGCGCTGGCGAACCCCCGGGAGGAGCCCTCTTCGCCCCCTGCCCGCTCAGGCGGGGACCGGGGAAGCCCAAAAGCCCCCCGGCAGGAAAAAGCCGCCCCCGGGCGGCCCGTTTCTCCCTCCCTCATCGCCTCCCTCACGGGGGAGCAGGAGAGGGTCTACGCCGCCTGCGGGGAAGAGTGCGGCGCCGACGAGCTCTGCGCCCGCACGGGGCTGGCCGCCCCCCGGCTCATGAGCACCCTGACACAGCTTGAGATTTTCGGCCTGGTCGAGACCTTGCCCGGCGGACGGGTCCGCAGGGTATGAGTCCCCGGCAGAAAGAGGAATATATGTCGAATCTTGTGATCGTAGAATCGCCCGCGAAGGCGAAGACCATCCAGAAATACCTGGGCAAGAACTTCAAGGTCGTGGCCTCCATGGGCCACGTCCGGGACCTGCCCAAATCCAAACTCGCCATCGATATCGAAAACGGCTTCACGCCCCAGTACGTGGAGATCAAGGGCAAGGAAGACCTGATCGGCCAGCTGAAGAAAGAAGCCGGGAAGGCGGAAAACGTCTATCTCGCCACCGACCCGGACCGGGAAGGGGAGGCCATCTCCTGGCATCTGGCCCAGATCCTGGGCCTGCCCCTGGACGCCGTGGACCGGGTGACCTTCAACGAGATCACCAAGGCCGGGGTGCAGAAGGGCATGGCGGCCCCCCGGGCCATCGACCAGAAGCTGGTGGACGCCCAGCAGGCCCGCCGCCTGCTGGACCGCATCGTGGGCTACAAGCTCTCCCCCTTCCTGTGGAAGAAGATCCGCCGGGGCCTTTCCGCCGGCAGAGTGCAGTCCGTGGCCACCCGCCTGATCGTGGACAGGGAAGAAGAGATCCGGGCCTTCAAGGCCCAGGAGTATTGGACCGTGGACGGGAAGTTCACCGCCAAGAGCTCCCGCCGGGCCTTTGAGGCGCGGCTGTACGCCAAGGGCGGCAAAAAGGTCAGCCTGCGCACCGGGGAGGAAGCCGCCGCGGTGCTCGAGGAGCTGAAGGGCGCCTCCTACAGCGTAGCCTCGGTCAAAAAGAGCCTGCGCCGCCGCTCTCCCGCCCCGCCCTTCACCACCTCCACCATGCAGCAGGAGGCCTCCCGGAAGTTCGGCTTCCAGGCCCGGCGCACCATGAAGGTCGCCCAGGAGCTGTACGAGGGCGTAGAGGTGGAAGGCCTGGGGGCCGTGGGTCTCATCACCTACATGCGCACCGACTCCCTGCGGGTCTCCGACGAGGCCTGGAAGGAGGCGGAGAAGCTGATCCTCTCCGTCTACGGCAAGACCTACCTGCCCGCCTCCCGCCGGGTGTATAAATCCCGCTCCAACGCCCAGGACGCCCACGAGGCTATCCGCCCCACCATGCCGGGCCTGACCCCGGACCAGGTGCGGGGCAGCCTGACCCCGGAGCAGTTCAAGCTCTACCGCCTGATCTGGGAGCGCTTCATCGCCAGCCAGATGGCCAACTGCCTTCTGGACACCGTCTCCGTCGATATCGCCGCGGGAGACTGCACCTTCAAAGCCACGGGCTTCGTGGTGCGCTTCGACGGCTTCACCGTCCTCTACGAGGAGGGCCGGGACAGCGCCGAGGAAAAGGCCAGCGCCCTGCCGGCCATGGAGGAGGGAGACCCCTTGACCGCCACGGCGGTGGAGGCGAACCAGCACTTCACCCAGCCCCCGGCCCGCTTCACGGAGGCCACCCTCATCAAGATGCTGGAGGAAAACGGCATCGGCCGTCCCTCCACCTACGCCCCCACCATCTCCACCATACTGGCCAGAGGCTACGTGGAGCGCAACGGGAAGAACCTGGTGCCCACCGCCCTGGGGGAGACCGTCAACAAGCTGCTCAAGCAGGAATTCAAGCGGGTGGTGGACGTGAAGTTCACCGCGGAGATGGAGTCCGAGCTGGACCGGGTGGAGCTGGGCAAGGCCGACCTGGTGCAGATGCTCACGGATTTCTACGGCGATTTCTCCGATACCCTGAAGACCGCCGAAAAGGATATGGAAGGCAAGCGCATGAAGGTCCCCGACGAGGAGACCGAAGAAGTCTGCGAGCTCTGCGGCCGCAAGATGGTCATCAAGAGCGGCCGCTTCGGAAAATTCCTGGCCTGCCCGGGCTTCCCCGAGTGCCGCAACACCCGGCGCATCGTGCAGCCCACCGGCGCCCTGTGCCCCGTGTGCGGCGGCAAGGTGCTGACCAAAAAGTCCCAGAAGGGCCATACCTACTACGGCTGCGAGCACAATCCCCAGTGCGGCTTCATGACCTGGGAAAAGCCCCTGCTGGACAAGTGCCCCAAGTGCGGCTCCTCCCTGTTCAAGAAGGCGGGCCGCGGCAATATGATGCACTGCCTGAAGGAAGGCTGCGGGTACGAGACCCGCATCGGGGGAAAAGAGGGATGAGGGCCCCGGTGGTCGTCGGGGCCGGACTGGCGGGCTGCGAAGCGGCCTGGGCCCTGGCCCGGCGGGGCGTGCCCGTCGTCCTGCGGGAAATGCGCCCTCAGGTCTCCACCCCCGCCCACCGCACCGCCGGCTTTGCCGAGCTGGTGTGTTCCAATTCCCTCAAGGCCATGCGCCTGGGCTCCGCCGCCGGGCTCCTCAAGGCGGAGATGTCCTATCTGGGCTCTTTGATCCTGGAGGCCGCCGAAGCCACCGCCGTCCCCGCCGGGGGCGCCCTGGCGGTGGACCGGGACCGCTTTTCCGCCTACGTCACCGAGAAGATCCGCTCCCATCCCCTGATCACCGTGGAGCCCGGAGAGGTGCGGGAGGTCCCCCCGGAGGGGGACGTGATCATCGCCACCGGCCCTCTGACCAGCGACGCTCTGAGCCGCTCCGTGGCGGCCTACACCGGCAGCGAGGGCCTGCACTTTTTCGACGCCGCCGCCCCCATCGTGACGGCCGCCTCCATCGATATGTCCAAAGCCTTCCGGGCCGCCCGCTACGGCCGGGGGGAGGACGACTACGTCAACTGCCCCATGAACAAAGAGGAATACGAGCGGTTCCTGGACGCTCTGGTGAACGCCGAGCGGGCGCCGGTCCACGACGTGGACCGGGTGGACGTGTACGAGGGCTGCATGCCCGTGGAGATCCTGGCCTCCCGGGGCCGGGACGCCATCCGCTACGGCCCCCTCAAGCCCGTGGGACTTACGGATCCCCGCACGGGCCGCCGCCCCTGGGCGGTGGTGCAGCTGCGCACCGAGAACGCCGCCGGCACCCTGTACAACATGGTGGGCTTCCAGACCAACCTGCGGTTCCCGGAGCAGCGGCGGGTGTTCTCCATGATCCCGGGGCTGGAGCAGGCGGAGTTCGCCCGGTACGGCGTCATGCACCGCAACACCTTCCTGGATTCTCCCCGGCTGCTGGACTGGCATCTGCGCCTCAAAAAGGATCCCCGGATCCGCTTCGCCGGGCAGATCACCGGGGTGGAGGGATACATCGAATCCGCCGCCACCGGCATCCTCACCGGTATCGACCTGGCCAGGGAGCGGGCGGGGAAGCCCCCCGTGGACCTGCCCCCCACCACCATGCTGGGGGCCCTGACCCGGTACGCCGCGGACGAGAGCGTCCGGGATTTCCAGCCCATGGGCTGCAATATGGGCATCCTGCCTCCCCTGGAAACGAAGATCCGGGACAAGCAGGAACGCTATCTCGCCGTGGCGCAGCGGGCCCTTCGGGACCTGCGGGCCGCGGACGTCTCCTGAGGGCGGCGGGATCTTTCCTGTCCCTTCGCGATCACCGAAAGGAGGAACTCTTCATGAAAATCATCATCGACGGCTTCGGCGGGGACCTGGCGCCTCTGGCGCCCCTGCAGGCCGCTGAAAAGGCCCGGCGGGAGCTGGGCGTCTCCATGGCCGTGACCGGGGACAGGGAAAAGCTCATCGCCTGCGCCGGGCAGAACGGCGTGTCCCTCGAGGGTGTCGAGATCATCGACGCGTCCCAGGTCATGCCCATGGAGGAGGAACCCAAGGCGATCCTCAAGGCCTATTCCGATTCCTCCATGGCGGTGGGCCTCAAGGCTGTGGCCGCGGGAGAGGGAGACGCCTTCGTCTCCTCCGGCTCCACCGGCGCGCTGATCCTGGGCGCCACCTTCCTGGTCAAGCGCATCCGGGGCATCAAACGCCCGGTGCTGGGCACCCCCCTGCCCACCAGGACCGGCTTCTACCTGCTGGCGGACGCCGGCGCCAACCACGATTGCCGGCCGGAGATGCTGGTGCAGTTCGCCGTCATGGGCGCCGCCTACCAGAAGGCGGTGAACGGCCTTGATGACCCCCGGGTGGGCCTCATCAACATCGGCGCCGAGGAGACCAAGGGCACGGAGTTGCAGGTCAAAGCCATCCCCCTGCTGAAGGAGGCTCCGGTGAACTTCGTGGGGAACGTGGAGCCCCGGGACCTGCCCATGGGCGCCTGCGACGTGGCCCTGTGCGACGGCTTCACCGGAAACGTGATCCTCAAGCTCACCGAGGGGCTGGCCAGATACTTCTCCGATTCCCTCAAGGACATCTTCCTCACCAACGCCGCCACCAAGGCCGCCGCTCTGGCCGTGAGAAAGCCCTTCGCGGAATTCAAAAAGTCCATGGACTACCGGGAGCAGGGCGGCGTGCCCATCCTGGGGGTCCGCGGTCCCGTCATCAAGGCCCACGGCGCCTCCGACGGGCCCACCCTTTTCCACGCCGTCCGGCAGGCGAAGATCTGCGTGGAGCACGACGTCATCGGCGAGATCCAGCGGGGCGTGGAACAGATCCGCATGGAAGAGGGGGAAGCGTGATGCGGGACATCGAAGAGGCCATCGGCTACCGTTTCCGCAACGACAAATATCTTCGCATCGCCCTGACCCACTCCTCCTACGCCAACGAGAACAAGGGCTCCGGCCCCCACAACGAGCGGCAGGAGTTTTTGGGGGACGCGGTGCTCTCCATCATCGTCTCGGATTACATCTTCCGGCACCTCTCCGTGCCCGAGGGGGAGCTGACCAAGATCCGCGCCTCCCTGGTGTGCGAGAGCGCCCTGGAGGGCTTCGCCCGGCAGATCCGCCTGGGGGACGCCCTGCTTTTGGGCCACGGGGAGGAGAACAACGGCGGGCGCACCCGCCCCTCCATCCTGGCGGACGCCTTTGAGGCCCTGATCGCCGCCATCTATCTGGACGGGGGCATGGAGCCCGCCAGAAAGTTCGTCCTGCCCTTCGTCACCGAGCTGGCCGCCCACGCCTCCGGCGCCGACCTCCACGATTACAAGACCCAGCTCCAGGAGATCGTACAGCAGAACCCCGAGGAGCGGGTGCAGTACGTCCTGGTGGGGGAGGAGGGCCCGGACCACGACAAGCGCTTCTCCGTGGAGGTGCATCTCAATTCCAACGTCATCGGCAGGGGCACCGGCCGCAGCAAGAAGGCCGCGGAACAGCAGGCCGCCCGGGAAGCCCTGGAGCTGATGGGCGTCAACTGTTCGGCGGACTGATCCTTTGAACGGAGGAAACCACTGTTGAGACTCAAATCCATCGACATACAGGGATTCAAATCCTTCCCCGACCGCACCCAGCTCTCCTTCGGGCCGGGGGTCACGGCCATCATCGGGCCCAACGGCTCCGGCAAGAGCAACATCGCCGACGCCGTGCGGTGGGTCCTGGGGGAGCAGTCCACCAAGACCCTGCGGGGCGGCAAGATGGAGGACGTGATCTTCGGCGGGACCCAGACCCGCAAGGCCCAGGGCGCGGCCACCGTGACCCTGGTCATCGACAACGCCGACCGGGGCCTGCACTGCGACGCGGACGAGGTGGCGGTCTCTCGGCGGCTCTACCGCTCCGGGGACAGCGAGTACCGCATCAACGGGGCCCAGGTGCGCCTGCGGGACGTGAACGAGCTCTTTATGGATACGGGCCTGGGCCGGGACGGCTACTCCATCATCGGCCAGGGCCGGGTGGCGGAGATCGTGTCCGCCCGCTCCCGGGAGCGCCGGGAGATCTTTGAGGAAGCGGCGGGGATCTCCCGGTTCCGCTACCGCAAGAACGAGGCCGAGCGCCGCCTGTCCCTGGCGGAGGAGAACCTCCTGCGCCTGCGGGACATCCTGGCGGAGGTGGAATCCAGAGTGGAGCCCCTGCGGCAGCAGGCGGAGAAGGCGAAAAAATATCTGGAGTACGCCGGGGAAAAGAAGACCCTGGAGGTCTCTCTCTGGGTGCGCTCCCTGGAAGTGCTGCGCCGCCGCGTCGGCGAGACCGAGGACAAGCTGATCCTGGCGCGGAGAGATCACGCCGCCGCCGAGGCAGAGGTGCAGCGCTGCGAAGAGGAATACGCCGCCGAGACGGAGAAGAGCCGGGCCTGCATGGCGGAGATCGAACGCCTGCGCGCCCTGGCCGCGGACCGGCGGACCGCCGCCGCCCGCACGGAAGCGGACGCCGCGGTGGAACGAAACAACATCGAGCACTACCGCCAGACCGTCGGGGAGATCGAGGAAGCCCTGGCTCTGGCGGAGCAGGGCCGGGAAGAGCTCCTGGCCTCCGCCGAGGCCGCCCGCCAAAGGATCCGGGAACGGACCGCCCGGCAGGAGGCCCTGCGGGAGGAGATGGCGGAGACCGGCCGCCGGATCGAAGAGGCCGAGGGGGAACGCTCCGCCGCGGCCCAGGAGGGGGAGGCCCTGCGCCTTCGCCGCACCGGCGCCTTCGAGGCCATCGAGAGCGCCCGGCTGGACGCCGCCACCAGCGCCACGGTGCTGGGGGAGAGCGAGACCCGGCTGGGCAGCATGGACGACGCCGAGCGGGTCCTGGCCCGGGATCTGGAGGACGCCCGCAAAGAGCTCTCCGACTGCGAGGAGCTGCTGGAAACGGTCCGAAAGGAGATCACCTCCCTGGACAACACGGAGGGAGGGTATCTTCTCAAGCGCCAGTCCCGGCAGCAGAAGCTGGAGGGCATAGAGGAAAAGATCGGCGAGCTGGACCGGGAAGCCGACCGGAAGCGCCAGCGGGCCCGGGTGCTTTCCGATATGGAAAAGAACATGGAGGGCTTCGGCCAGAGCGTGCGCACGGTGATGCGCCGGGCTCAGAGCGGAGACCTGGGCGGCATCCGGGGCCCGGTGTCCTCCCTGATCCGGGTACAGGACGAATACGCCCTGGCGGTGGAGACGGCGCTGGGAGCCGCGGTGCAGAACGTGGTAGTGGAGAACGAGGACGCTGCCAAGCGGGCCATCGACCTGCTCCGGCGGGAAAAGGCCGGCCGGGCCACCTTCCTGCCCCTGACCAGCGTGCGGGGCAGCGCGGCGGACACCCGGCAGGCGGAGAACCTCTACGGCTACGTGGGCCTGGCCAGCGAGCTGGTGACCTGCGACGCTCCCTACCGGGAGGTGGTCCGCTTCCTGCTGGGCCGCACCCTGGTGGCCAAGGACCTGGACTGCGCCGTGGTGATCGCCCGGAAGAACGGCTTTCGCCTGCGGGTGGTCTCCCTGGACGGACAGGTGGTCAACGCCGGAGGCTCCATGACCGGCGGCTTTGCCGTCCGCTCCGCGGGCATTCTGGGCCGCCGCCGGGAGATCGAGTCCCTTCTGTCTGAGGCCGGAGAACTGGAAAAGAAACGGCAGGAACTGGACGCCGGAGCCCAAGAGCTCCGGCGGGACGTGGCCGCCCTGGACGCGGAGACCGACGCCCTGGAGGCCCGCAGGAAGACCCTGGAGGAGGACCGCATCCGGGCGGAGGCCCAAAAGGCCCGCCTGCTGCAGGAAGCGGACCGGGCCGCCCGGGCCGCCGAAGAGGCGAAGAAAGAGCGGTCCGACCTGGAAAAGCGCATCGGGGAGATGCGGGAGCGCTCCGCCTCCTCCAGAGAGCTGGCGGAGACCCTGTCGGCCCGCCTGGAGGAGCTCCAGAAGGAGATCGCTGACAACACCGAGCAGGTCGCGGAGCGGGACCGGAAGATCGCCGCCCTGCGGGAGAGCCTGTCGGAACAGGACACGGCCCTGCAGCTGGCGGGGCGGGACCTGGAGCAGGCCCGCGAGGAGCTGGAGCGGGTCGCCGGATCTTTGGAGACGGACCGGCAGGAACAGGAGGCTCGGCGGGAAAAGGCCCGGGCCCTGCGGCAGCAGACCGCCGCCAGCCGGCGGAGGATCGGGGAGCTGGAGAGCCGCAAGGACGCCTCCCTGGCCGAAGCCGGGGAAGCGGAGGCCTCCGCCGCCGCGCTGCAGGAAAAGCACAATGGGAGCGAGCGCCGCTGCGCGGAGCTGCGCGCCCTTCAGAAGGAGACCGAGTCCCGGCGGGACGGGCTCTACCGGGAGGTGGTGCGGCTGGACGAACAGCGCGCCTCCGCCGCGGGAGAACAGGAAACCCTGGCTGCCAGGCTGTACGACGAATACGAGATGACCCTCTCCGACGCGGAGGAAGCCGCCGCCCCGGTGCCGGACGTTCCCGCCGCCAACCGCCGCCTGGCGGAGCTGCGGGGGAAGATCAAGGGGCTGGGGGCGGTCCACGTGGGGGCCGTGGAGGAGTACAAGGAGGTCTCCGCCCGCTATGAGGAGCTGTCCCGGCAGATCGGCGACGTGGAGCACTCCAAAAAGGAGCTGACCCGCCTCATCGGCGAGCTCACCGGCCAGATGCGGGGCATCTTCACCGAGAAATTCACCGAGATCGACCGGCACTTCCGCACCACCTTCACCGAGCTTTTCGAGGGCGGCAGCGCCTCCCTCTCCCTGACGGACCCCGGGGACGTGCTGGAGAGCGGCATCGAGATCAGCGTGAAGCCCCCGGGCAAGCTCATCAAGAACCTGGCGGCGCTCTCCGGCGGGGAGCAGGCCTTCGTGGCCATCGCCATTTTCTTCGCCATCCTGCGGGTCAACCCCGCGCCCTTCTGCATCCTCGACGAGATCGAGGCCGCGCTGGACGACGTGAACGTCACCCGCTTCGCCGCCTACCTGCGCCGGCTGACGGACAAGACCCAGTTCATCGCCATCACCCACCGCCGGGGGACGATGGAGGAGGCGGACGACCTCTACGGCGTCACCATGCAGGAGGAGGGCGTATCCCGCCTGCTGCGCCTGCAGGTGAGCGAGATCGAAAAGACCATGCAGACCAATACACCGAATCGGGAGGACAGATAATGGGACTTTTTTCCGGAATGTTCAAGTTCGCCTTCGGGGCGAAGATCGACGACGAGGCCTTCGACGACCTGGAGGAACAGCTGATCCTGGCTGACGTGGGGGCGGAGACCTCCGCGAAGATGGTGGAAGAGCTGCGCCGGGAGGCAAAGCGGCAGCGCCTCTCCTCCCCGGACCAGCTGGCCCCCGTGCTGCGGGCGGAGGTGGAGAAGATCCTGAACGTGGGCGAGCCCCTGCCTCCCCAGAAACCCCACGTGATCCTGATGATCGGCGTCAACGGCGCGGGCAAGACCACCACCATCGGCAAGCTCTCCCAGCGCTTCGCCGACGAGGGAAAGAGCGTGATCCTCGCCGCGGCGGACACCTTCCGCGCCGCCGCCACCGAGCAGCTCACCATCTGGGCGGAGCGCACCGGGGCCCAGATCGTCGCCCACCGGGAGGGGGCGGACCCCGCCGCCGTGGTCCACGACGCCCTGGAAGCGGGCATCGCCCGGGGCACGGACGTGATCATCTGCGACACCGCCGGCCGCCTGCAGAACAAGAAGAACCTCATGGACGAGCTGGCGAAGATCCGCCGGGTGATCGAGAAAGCCCTCCCCGGCAGCCGGCCCGAGGTGCTCCTGGTGATCGACGCCACCACCGGCCAGAACGGCCTTTCCCAGGCCGTGCAGTTCCGGGAGGCCGCGGGCGTCAACGGCATCGTCCTCACCAAGCTGGACGGCACCGCCAAGGGCGGCATCGTCATCGCCATCGCGGCCCGCACCGGCCTGCCCGTGCGCTACGTGGGCGTGGGCGAGGGCGCCCGGGACCTGTACCCCTTCAACGCCGCGGAGTACGCGGCCGACCTGTTCGGAGGCAGCAATGAGTAAGAAGATCCTTGCAGCGACCCACAACAAAGACAAACTGCGGGAGTTCTCCCGCATCCTGGAGCCCTACGGCGTGGAGGTCTGCCCCTGCGGAGACGGGGAACTGCTCTCCTCCATCGTGGAGGACGGCTCCACCTTCGCAGAGAACGCCCTCATCAAGGCCCGGGCGGTGTACGCGGCCTACGGCATCCCCACCGTGGCGGACGATTCCGGCCTCTGCGTGGACGCCCTGGGCGGCGCCCCCGGGGTGTTTTCCGCCCGGTATCTGGGGGAGAACACCGACTACGTGAAAAAGAACAACGCCATCATCGCCTCCCTCAACGGCATCGGGGAGACCGAGCGTACCGCCAGCTTCCGCTGCGTCATCGCCCTGGTCACCGACCGGGGGGAATACACCTTCACCGGGCGGGTGGACGGGCGCATCGGCTACGAGGCCCGGGGGGACAACGGCTTCGGCTACGACCCCATCTTTTACGTGGACGGGCGCTCCACCGCGGAGATGTCCGACGGGGAAAAGGACGCCATCAGCCACCGGGGCCGCGCCCTGCGGGCTCTGGCGAAAGAGATCAACGACCTGATCTGAGGAGGTTGGATATGGCTATCACGTCCAGGCAGCGGGCGAAGCTCAGAAGCCTCGCCCAGAGCCTTGAAAGCATCGCGCAGTTCGGAAAAAACGAGATCACTCCCGAGCAGGTGGAGATGATCGACCAGATGCTGGAGAAACGGGAACTCATCAAGTGCACCGTGCTGGAGACCTCCCCCTACACCGCCCGGGAGGCCTGCGGGCTTCTGGCGGAGAAGACCGGCGCCGAGCCGGTGCAGGCCATCGGCCGCCGTTTCGTCCTGTACCGCCGCAATCCGGAGCATCCCTCCATCGAACTGGACTGACGCGGCGAAAAGGAGGCTGAAGCGTCATGAAGATCGGAGTTTTCGGCGGTACCTTCCATCCCATACACAACGGGCATCTGTCCCTCATCCGGCGGATGCACGATACCCTGGGGCTGGACCGGGTCCTGGTGATCCCGGCCTTTGAGCCGCCCCACAAGGAGGCCCGGGACCTGCCCGGCGGGGACCACCGGCTGCGCATGTGCGCCCTGGCGACCCGGGGACTGGATTACGTGACCGTCAGCGACATGGAGATGCGCCGGGGGGGCAAGAGCTACACCGTGGACACCCTGCGGCTGCTGCGGGTGGAATACCCCGGGGACGAGCTGGTGCTGCTTCTGGGAGGGGACTCCTTCCTCTCTCTGGATACCTGGCACGAGTGGCGCGCCATTACCCATCTGGCGAAGATCGCCGCCCTGGCCCGGGAAGGGGAGGGGCAGGAGGAGCGGATGCTCGCCCTCTCCGCAAAACTCAACGCCGAAGGGGCCGATACCCTGGTGGTCACCGGGTACGAGCCTCTGGAGGCTTCCTCCACCCGGGTGCGGCAGGGAGACCTGTCCCAGGTGCCCCCGGAGGTGACAGACTACGTGGTGCAGAACGGGCTCTACGGCTACGAGATCCGGATCCCCTTGGACCCGGAGGAGCTCATCGGCTTTTTGCGGGAGCATCTTTCCCCCAAGCGGTTCCGGCACACCCTCAACGTGGCCCGGGAGGCCGTGCGCCTGGCGGAGATCCACGGCGGGGACGGCCGTCTGGCGTATCTGGCGGGCCTGCTCCACGATATCTGCAAGGAGCTGCCCAAGCCCGAGCAGCTGGCCATGCTGGAGGGGACCCCCGAGCACGAGGACCCCGCCTTTCTGGGGAGCCCGCCCATCTGGCACGGCTTCGCGGCGGCGATCTTCTCGGAGAGAAGATTCGGCGTGCGCAATGTTGACATCCTCAACGCCGTGCGTTACCATACAACGGGGAGAGGGGAGATGTCCCGGCTGGAGGAGATCGTCTACATGGCGGACCTCGTCTCCGCGGAGCGCTCCTTCCCCGGAGTGGAAGCCCTCAGGGAAAAGGCCGGCCGTTCACTGGAGGCCGCCCTGCTGGAGAGCTTCTGCTTCTCCGTTTCCGATATGACCCGCCTGCGGCGCCACATCCTTCCGGAGACGGTGCGGGCGTACAACCGGTATCTCATCGCCGTCGCCGCCCAGGAGGCGGCCCAGGCGGCAGAAAAGGAGGAAACCCCATGACGGCTTTGGAAAGAGCCAGACAGATCGCGGACATCTTCGACAGCAAAAAGGGCGAGGACGTGCGGATCCTTCACATCGGCGATCTGACCACCATCGGCGATTACTTCGTGGTGGTCACCGGCGGCAGCACCACCCAGGTGCGGGCTCTGGCGGACGCGGTGGACGAGAAGCTCTCCGCGGAGGGTCTGGAGCCCCGGCGGGTGGAGGGCTATCAGTCCTGCCAGTGGATCCTCATGGACTACGGCGACGTGATCGCCCACGTCTTTTTGAAGGAAGCCAGGCAGTTTTACGATCTGGAGCGCCTGTGGAACGACGCCCCCGTCGTGGAGAGAGCGTAACGGTCCATTGGACCGCAGAAATACTATGGCGGACCGGTTTTATGCCGGAAGCGCCGGGAGGGAACACGATTTGAAACACGAAAAATACGATTACAAGTCCGTGGAGGCCAAGTGGCAGAAGATCTGGCAGGAGAAGAAGGTCTTCGCCGCCAAGGACGACTACACGCTGCCCAAGTACTATGCCCTGGTGGAATTCCCCTATCCCTCGGGCCAGGGCCTGCACGTGGGGCATCCCCGCTCCTACACCGCCCTGGACATCGTGGCCCGCAAGCGCCGCATGCAGGGATACAACGTGCTGTACCCCATGGGCTGGGACGCCTTCGGCCTGCCCACGGAGAACTACGCCATCCAGCACCACATCCACCCGGAGATCGTGACCCGGCAGAACGTGGCCCGCTTCAAGGCCCAGCTCCAGTCCCTGGGGCTTTCCTTCGACTGGGACCGGGAGATCAACACCACGGATCCCGCCTACTACAAGTGGACCCAGTGGATCTTCCTGCAGCTGTTTAAAAAGGGTCTTGCCTACAAGGCTCAGATGCCCATAAACTGGTGCACCTCCTGTAAGGTGGGCCTTGCCAACGAAGAGGTGGTGAACGGTGTCTGCGAAAGATG
>JAEEGL011721729.1_pt1 | contig 14125 bp, 9 predicted proteins | sample 9134231 | NCBI WGS metagenome assembly JAEEGL01 (sample SAMN16246548, study PRJNA631951) | gut metagenome | biome: gut microbiome; feature: rumen; material: fiber-attached | host: Bos | place: Iran: Karaj | collected 2018-10 | reverse complement strand
GTTCTTTTCATCGGAAGGGTTGCCACTCCGCGTTCGCGGCAGGGTGCGTGACGCCGGCAGAGGTTTGCAGAAGGAAGGAGAGGCTGATGTTCGCCAACATAACGTGGAAGAAGTTCTTCAAGACCCTTGGGGTGCTTGCCTTGATGGTAGGGATCGGCTTTGCCGTGAAATACGGCGAGGACGGCCAGGTGGGCACGGAGAATGTTCTGTCGAAGACGATCTTCATCATGGCGGGCTTCGGCGTGCTGTACGCGCTTGGGGTCCTTGCCGTGCTTTTGTCGAGAGGGAAAAAGAGCGACGGCGAAAGTAAAGACGCCGGGCAGGACGGCGAGGCGAAGCCGGCCGGCGGCGAGGGCAAGGCCGGGAAGTGACGGGCTGAATGGCGGGAGGACGCTACAACCGTGGAAGACGGCGCGCAGAGCCAGTTGCGCGCGGCGCGCTTTCGGAGGATACCGTCGCCGACGGCACGGTGAAGAGCGTCGTTTTCCACAACGCCGAGAACGGGTACACGGTTCTCCATGTCACGGCTCCTGCGCGGAGCGCGTTTTCGCGCGGGGAGGAGATAACGGTCGTCGGAAAGTGCGCCGCCGTGTGGGAGGGCGAGGAGATACACGCAGAGGGGCACTGGGTTGACGATGCCGTCCATGGACGTCAGTTCCAGGCGGACTCGATAACGTGCATTGCGCCGAAGTCCGTCGAAGGCGTGAAGCGGTATCTTTCGTCCGGGCTAATCAAGGGCATAGGGCCTGTGCTTGCCGAGCGCATCGTCGCCACGTTCGGGGCGAACACGCTAGACGTCCTGGACAACCATTCCGGGCGCCTTTCCGAGGTGCCGAAGCTCGGCCCTGCGAAGGTCCGCATGATACGCGAGGCGTGGCGTGCGAACCGCGAGACGCGCGAGGTGATGATCTTCACGCAGACGTACGGGATATCGGTGGCGAAGACCGTGAAGATCTACGCGCGCTATGGTTCTGACGCGGTCGCGATAATCAAGGCGGACCCGTACCGCCTCTGCCGCGACATCTGGGGCATCGGCTTCACCACCGCGGACCGCATAGCGACTGCGGTAGGACTTCCCAAGGATTCGCCGCTCCGCGCCCGCGCCGCGATCGTGTACACGCTCGAGACCGAGGCAGAGGCAGGAGGACACTGCTTCACGACCGAGCCGGACCTGCTGCTGCACGCGCAGGACCTCGTAGGCATATCGGTCGAGATACTTACCGATGCGCTGGCGCACGAGATTGAGGCTGGGCGCGTAATCGCCGAGGAGGACCCGTCGGGTGAGACGAACGGCAGGCGCATATACCTCAGGCGGCTCTATGTCGCGGAGAAGCGCGTGGCTAGGCGTCTTTCCGCAATGGCGTCGTGTGCGCGCTCCTTCCCGCCGATATCGGTTGAGCGCGCGATCCCGTGGGCCGAGAGGAAGGCGGGCTTCACGCTCGCTCCCGCGCAGCTCGCCGCGCTCACGCGCACGCTCAACTCGAAGCTCGCGATAATCACCGGCGGACCCGGAGTCGGCAAGACCACGATCATCCGCGCGCTTGTCGACATCTACGACGCTAAGCGCCTCAAGATCGTGCTCGCCGCGCCCACGGGGCGCGCGGCGAAGCGCATGAGCGAGGCCGTTGGCGGGCGCGAGGCGTTCACGCTGCACCGCCTTCTCAAGTACAATCCGCAGACGAACGAGTTCTCCTTCAACGAGGAGCGTCCGCTGGAAGGGGACGTCTTCATCTTCGACGAGACCTCGATGGTCGACATATCGCTCATGGCCGACCTCACGGCGGCGCTGCCGCTTTCGGCGACCGTGGTCCTTGTCGGCGACACCGACCAGCTTCCGTCTGTAGGGCCGGGCAACGTGCTGAAGGATCTGATAGCGTCGGGCCGGATAACGGCATCGCGCCTCACGGACATTTTCCGCCAGGACAACTCCGGCCTAATCGTCCGCAACGCCCACAGGGTGAACGCCGGTCTGCCGTTCGAGCTGAGGCGCGGAGAGACGGACTTCTACTTCGTGAACGCGGACGACCCGGCCAAGATTCTCAATCTCGCCCTTGACTTCATGACCGAGCGAATCCCCGGGCACTTCCACATGGACCCGCTCAAGGACGTGCAGGTCCTGTCTCCGATGCGCAAGAACATACTCGGCACCGAGAACCTGAACGCCGTGATACAGAAGAGGCTCAACGGGGCGGGGCCGGCGGTTCAGCGCGGCGCCACGCTCTTCAGGGCCGGCGACAGGGTGATGCAGCTCAGGAACAACTACGACAAGGACGTTTACAACGGTGACGTCGGGTTCATCCGCGCCGTCAGTCCCGAAGAGCGTTCGATGGTCATCGACTTCGACGGGCGCCCAGTTGAGTACAAGTCCGGCGACCTGGACGAGATCACGCTCGCGTACGCCTCGACGATCCACAAGTCGCAGGGGAGCGAGTACCCGGCCGTCATAGTGCTGGTCCATTCGCAGCACTACATGATGCTGCAGCGCAACCTCCTGTACACTGCGATCACGCGCGGGAGGAAGCTAGTGCTGGTGGTTGGGACGCAGTGGGCGGTAAAGAAGGCGATTGAGACCAACACCGTCGCCGAGCGCCGCACAACCCTTGCCGATCGTCTGGCAAAAAATTCCTTTGTTTAATTTTATGGTTGCAAAAAGTGCGCGGATTCGGTATATTTCGCGCCTGTTGCAAGACGGCAGGGATGCTGCCGTGCGATGACAGAGGAAAAGGTAGAAGCAATGGAAGCGAAGAAACTGTTGATAGTAGAGTCGCCGGCAAAGGCGAAGACGATAGGAAAGTACCTTGGGGGCGATTTCGTCGTGAAGGCGTCGGTTGGCCATGTCCGCGACCTGCCGCGCAAGTCGGTTGCCGTGAAGATCGTGCCGGACCCCAAGCACAAGAACGACTGGACGTTCACGCCGTGCTACGAGATATCGGCCGACAAGAAGAAAGTCGTCGAGGAGCTGCGCAAGGCTGCCAAGGCGAGTTCGGAAATCTACCTCGCGCCCGATCCCGACCGCGAGGGAGAGGCCATAGCGTGGCACCTCAAGGCGGTGCTCGAGAGCGCGGCCAAGGGCAAGCCGTTTCACCGTGTCACGTACAACGAGATAACGCGCAGCGCGGTTTCCGCCGCCGTGGCGAACCCCGGCGAGATAGACCTGAACCGGGTGGACGCCCAGCAGGCGCGCCGCATACTCGACCGCCTCGTCGGCTACAAGGTGTCGCCGCTTCTCTGGAAGCACCTGAACTACGGCTACACGCTGTCGGCGGGGCGCGTCCAGAGCGTCGCCCTCAGGCTGCTCGTGGAGCGCCAGCGCGAGATCGACGCATTCACGCCTGTTGCGTACTGGGTGATGGGCGTCGAGGCAAGGAAGGGCGACGGCCCCAAGTTCACCGCCAGGCTCTCGCGCATAGACGGCGAGAAGGCGTCCATAACCGACGAGCAGCAGTCCATGATGATCCTTGGAGACCTCGACCAGGTCAAGCTCTCGGTTCGCGACGTCAAGACCACCCCGCGCACGCGCCATCCGCTGCCGCCTTTCACGACATCCTCGCTTCAGCAGGCGGCCAGCTCCGTATGCGGCTTCTCCCCGAAGGTCACCATGGCCCTCGCGCAGAAGCTTTACGAAGAGGGTCTCATAACCTACATGAGAACCGACAGCGTGAACGTGGCGGCCGTCGCGCGCGATGCCGCCAAGAACCTGATCCTGGAGAAGTTCGGCTCCGAGTTCGTTCCCGCGAAGCCCAACTTCTACAAGTCCAAGGGCGGCGCCCAGGAGGCGCACGAGGCAATCCGCCCGACGGACGTTTCGCTTGAGCCCGGCGGCGCCAAGCTGGACGCCAAGAGCGCGAAGCTGTACGACCTCATCTGGCGCCGCTTCGTGGCGTCCCAGATGGCGGAGGCGAGGCTCTCCCTCAGGACAGTGGTCATTTCGGCGGACCGTCCCGGAATCTGCCACGACTACGAGTTCACCGCGTCCGCGACTTCCGTCGAGTTCGAGGGCTTCCTCAAGGTGATGAACAAGCTTTCCCTCAAGGAGAAGAAGTCAGAAGCAGAGGACGAGGAGTCGGACGAGGTCGATTCGCTTCCGCCGCTCGCGAAGGGCGACGCGCTGACCGCGGTGCGCTGGATCTCCGACCGCAAGGAGACCAAGCCGCCGCCGCACTACTCCGAGGCCGCGCTCATCAAGGCGCTTGAGGAGAACGGCGTCGGGCGTCCTTCGACGTACGCCGCGACCGTCGAGACGCTTGTCACCCGCCAGTACGCAGAGCGCACCAACCGCCAGCTGCTTCCCACGCAGCGCGGCATGGACGTCAACGACTGGCTTGTCAAGAAGCTCGAGTCGCTTTTCGCCGTGGACTACACCGCCAAGATGGAGGCCGAGCTCGACGAGGTCGAGGAGGGCAAGGTGGCGGTCGACTCGATGCTCTCCAACTTCTACCGCAAGTTCGCCATGGCGCTCGAGGCGGCAAAGGACCCGCCTCCGCCGATCGAGAAGTTCGACGAGATCCTCGCCGTGCTCGACGACGTGTCGGAGTGGCGCGAGCCCGTCTCGAACGCGGCCGCAGGACATCGCGTCGTGAGCGACCGCGAGTTCATGGAGTCGGTGCGCGAGCAGAAGGAGAAGGGCGAGAAGCCGCTGTCCGCAAAGCAGCTCGACGCGCTCGTGAAGCTTGCCGTTTCGTATCGCGACAAGATCCCCGACGGCGAGCGCCGCCTGGAGGCGCTCGGCTACGGCCCGGAGATCGACACGGCGCGCAACGCCCCGAGCGACGACCTGGTGCGCTGGTGCTTCCAGACCATCGACCGCATAGGCGGACTCCAGAAGAACCAGTTCCTCGCGTCGCTGCGCGAGCAGGTGGACCGCGGCAAGACTCTCACCACCAAGCAGTTCTCGATCCTTGCGCGTTCCGTCGGCGAGAACGCTGGCAACCTCGACGACTGCGAGGCCGTGCGCGCGCGCCTGTCCCCGTACGTGCCAGAGGGCTTCGCCGCAATTGAGACGGACCCTGCGGTCCCCGGGCTTCTGAAGCTCCTCGAGAGCGTCAAGGTCTGGAAGGAGCCGGCCAAGCGCGGACGCAAGGTCTACGACGACGCGCAGTTCTACTCGTCGCTCCGCGACCAGTACGCGCGCCGCAGCTCGCTCTCGCCGCGCCAGGTGCTTGCACTGAGGCGCGTGTGCGCGAACTACCGCGACCAGATTCCCGACTACGCCGAGCATGAGGCGGAGCTGGGCCTCGACAAGGTGCCTTCGCGCGCCGCGATGGTCGAAGGCAGCCGCGCCAGCGCGGAGAAGGACGCAAAGGCGGACGAGCGCGCCTCGCGCAAGCGCGGGAGGAAGTCACGCTGACCGTCCCCCCAGGCGCACAGCGCGACAGCGCGGTAAGCCGCTTCGGCACGCATCTGCTGGCTGAGCGCGGGGCGTCTGCGCATACGGCGGCCGGGTACCTTCAGGACGTCGGGCAGTTCGCGGCGTTCCGCTGGGGGGCGGACGTCGAGCCGCCCCTGAACTGGGCTGCCGTGACCCAGGAGGACGCAAGGCGGTTCCTCCTTGCGTTTGCGGAGGAAGGTGCCAGCGCCGCAACAGTCAGGCGCAAGCTCGCGTCCATGCGCGCCTTCTTCCGGTTTCTCGAGCGCGAGTCTCTGATGAAGGACAACCCGTTCGGCAACCTGCGCGGACCGAAGAGCCCGAAGAAGCTGCCTCGCGTCCTTACCGTGGACGAAGTCAACCGATTCCTGGAGGCCCCTGGCGAATGGCTGAAGATTGAGGCGTCTGCGAAGCCTGTGCCGCAGATCGTCCGCTATGGCGTGCTGCGCGACATAGCCGTCTTCGAGACCCTCTACTCGACCGGGTGCCGAATTGCGGAGATAACGGCCCTGTCGTGGCGCGACGTAGACCTGTCGGCCGGCACGACGGTCGTTACCGGAAAGGGGTCGAAGCAGCGTCTCTGCATTATCGGGTCTAAGGCAGTCGAGGCGCTCAAGGCAGCTCGCGAGGAGGCAGGCGTCTTGTGGCCTGGAGGAGCTGCCGACGGCGCTCCGCTGTTCCTGAACGACCGCGGCGAGAGGCTGACGCCACGCGAGATAGAGCGTCGCATGAAGAAGTGGCTCGGCTTCGCCGGGCTGCCGCTGGAGGTGACGCCGCACAAGCTGCGGCACAGTTTTGCGACGCATATGCTTGACGCCGGCGCGGACCTCCGCAGCGTGCAGGAGATGCTAGGGCACAGCAGTCTTTCGACGACGCAGATCTACACCCACGTGTCGATAGAGCACCTCAAGGACGAGTACATGAAGGCCCATCCCCGGGCCTCCGACGTGCAGTAGCAGGCTTGCCGGACGGGACTGTCAGGAGGCGGCTCAGGCCTGGCCCTTGAGCGTGCCGAATGGCGATATGGTCGCGCCTTCGTCGACGTTGGAGTACACAGGCGTTCCTGCGGCAATCTTCGCGCCCTTGCCGATCTTCACGCCAGGCGCGGTGCATGCGTTTGTCGCGATGAACGCCGAGTCGCCGACGGTGGTGTGGCCCGAGAGTGATGCGCCTGGGCTTACCTGCGAGAAGTCGCCGAGCGTGCAGTCGTGTCCAACGCCAGCTCGTGCGTTTACGATCACGAGCTTGCCGAGCTTGGTTCCCACGGAAACCACTGCGCGTGGGCCGATGAACGTGCCGTGGCGAATGTCAGATGCTGCGGCAACGTCGGCCGAGGGATCGACGACGATCGGGAAGTCGTGCCCGCGGAGGCGGCGGTAGAGCTTCTCGCGCAGAGCGTTGTCTCCGAGTCCGATGAAAATCGACGCGCCGGGGTGGTCGCGGTCAACTTCCTCGATCGAGCCGAGGACGGGATAGCCCTCGACGTGCTTTCCTGCGAGCTTTGGGTCGTCGTCCGCAAAACCGAGGATATTCCAGACAAGCTCCTTTTCGTTGATGCGCTCAAGAGTCCAGAGCACTTCGCGTCCGAATCCGCCGGCGCCTATCACGATTATGTCCTTAGCCATCTTCTTCTCCTTTGAATTCAGTCATCGTGGCCTCTCCCTCCGCGGAAATCCCGCGTGCGGAAAAGACCGCGGCGACGGTTTTGAAAAGTATCTTCACGTCAAGCCACAGTGGGTGGAAATCAGCATACTGCACATCATACCGAAATTTGTCGTTCCAGGAAAGCATATTCCGTCCGTTAATTTGCGCCAGCCCGGTGATCCCGGGACGCACCTCCAGCCGGCGGAGCTGGGTCTCGGAGTAGCGGTGGAGGTACCGCACGGGCATTGGACGGGGCCCGACAAGCGACATCTTCCCGCTCAGGACGTGGAACAGCTCGGGTAGTTCGTCAAGTGAGCTCGACCGCAGGAACCGGCCGAACCTAGTAAGCCGTTCTGCGTCCGAGCCTTCGCCATTGCGCATGGAACGGAACTTAATGAGGCGGAATGGCTTGCCGTTGAGCCCGCTCCTTTCCTGCGTGAAGAAGACAGGGCGTCCTTCGAATACGAGCACCAGCAGCGCGGTGACGGCCACGATCGGCAGCCACAGCGGCATCGCGAGGAGCGTAAGGAGTATGTCGAAGAAGCGCTTCAATTTTGCTTTGTGGCTGTGTGGTCAGGCGGTTAGGCCCGAGGAGATGCGGGAGAGGGATGCATCGTCAAGGCCGGCGCCGGAGGGCAGGCAGATGCCGCGGTTGAACAGGTCTTCCGTAACGCCGGTGCCGACGAAAGGCACGCCTGCGAAGACGGGCTGCATGTGCATCGGTTTCCAGACAGGCCGCGACTCGATGTTGTCTGCGGAGAGTCTTTCGGAGGCGGCGTCGCGCGTCTTGGCGTCGGGGTACAGGAACACCGACAGCCAGTTGTTTGCGCGGGTCGAGGGGTCGCGCGGGAACGGAACGACGTCAGATCCGGAGAAGAGGCCGAGGTAGAAGTCGCGTATCCGCTTCTTGCGCGCGAGGATGTCTGGAAGGGCGGCGAGCTGCGCGGTTCCGAATGCGCCCAGTATGTTCGAGAGGCGGAAGTTGCGCCCGAGCTCCCTGTGTTCGTACCAGCTGCAGTTTTCGCGGCTCTGCTGGCTGCGCCAGCGCGCGCGGCGGACGATTTCGTGATCGCGCGAAAGCACGGCTCCGCCGCCGGACGTAGTCACGATCTTGTTGCCGTTGAAGGAGTAAACCGCGGCCGTTCCGGCGGAGCCGGCCGGGCGGTCCTTCCAGAACGCGCCTACGGATTCGGCCGCGTCCACTATCAGAGTCGCGTCGTGGCGAGCGGCGATTGACTCTAGCGCGTCGTAGTCGCAGCACTGTCCGTAGAGGTCAACTGCCACTATCACGAACCGCTCTCCGGACCTGCGCGACTTCTCCCTTTCTCCGATGGCTGACTCGAGAAGGCCGAGGTCGATGTTGCCTGTAAGGGGCGACGAGTCGACCAGGACAATCTTGGCGCCGGCGCGGGCGAACGGCGACACCGATGCGATGAAGGTGAGGTCAGATGCGAACACGGTGTCTTGCCCCGATACGCCTAGCTCGTCGGCGAGCAGGGTAAGGGCGGCTGTGCCGCTTGAGACTGCGGCAGCCTCGGGCACGCCGGCAAGTGCGGCGAGACGCCGCTCGAATTCATCGACCTGCGGGCCGCATGGCGCCAGGTATCCGGAGTCGAATGCAGATTGGACGGCTAGGCGCTCCGACGCACCTGCGAACGGAGGTGATAGGAATATTCTTTTCACGGGACGTCGAACTTGCGGCCGAAGCGGGCGATGGCGTCCTGCAGTTCGGCGATTGTGTACGGTTTTGATAGGAATCCGTCGTATGGATGTTCGGAGAACTTCTCCTGGACCTTTTCAGGCGCCGTACCGGAAGAGACTATGACGGGGATGTGCGGGGATATGTTGCGGAACGAGCCCAGGAGCTGCGGGGAGTCGACGCCTTCGATGTTGGCGTCCAGCAGAACGCATGTAAGCGACTTCATGTTGTTGCGGAAGGCGGCGAGCGCCTGCGAGCGGTTGGACGCCAGATGGGTCGTGACTTTGATCGTCTTGAGCAGAATCGACGTTGTTCGGAGTATTGCCTGGTCGTCGTCGACAAGAAGGACTTCCCCTGCACGGCCCAGGACCTGCAGGCGCCTCGTGACCTCGCCCTCAAGGGTCGACTCCGGAAGGAATATGCGGAACGTGGTGCCTTCCCCGACTTCTGACGTGAGGTAGATTCCGCCGTTGTGAGCCGATATGACGGCAAGGACCGTGGCAAGGCCAAGCCCGCGCCCCTTTGCCTTGGTGGAGACATACGGGTCGAATATGCGGCGGAGGAGTTCCGGCGGGATGCCGGGGCCAGTGTCGGAGAACTGGAACAACACGCCTTTGCTGCCCGGCGAGAGGGGGTTGGCGGTCTCGAAGCACTCGGCGTTCTCCTCGGTAATCGTGAACCTGCGAGTCGACACCGAAACCTCTCCGACGCGGTCGCCTATTGCCTCTGCCGCGTTCTTTATGAGGTTGAAGAACACCTTCCAGATCTGGTTTGGGTCTGCATCCACCGCCGGAAGCCCATCCGGAAGGTCGTAGGATATCGTCACGTTGCTCTTGGACCCGAGGATTCCCTGGGCAAGACGCTGAGCTTCCCTTACGAGGTCTGACGGGTCGGAGCGCTTGAGGGAGAGCTTTGTCTCGCCTGCGAAGGTCATGAGCTCGCGTGCCATGGACGAGCCGCGCTTAACGGCATCGCGTATGGTGTCGAGCGCAGTCTTGACCTCGGGGTCCGAGTTGCCGGCCCAGGTGATTTCCGCAGTGTTGAGGATTACGGCCAGCACGTTGTTCACGTCGTGCGCGATGCCGGCAGCAAGCGCGGTGAGAGACTCCTGTTTCTGCGTCTGGTGCAGGCGGGATTCGGCGGCCAGTCGCTGTGCGTGTTCGGTTACTTCGGCGGTTATGTCGCGGAACGAGGCCAGTGCGAAGTGCTCGTCCAACTTGGATATGCGCACCTCGAGGTTCCGCGGCTGCGCGCCTTTTTGGTCGGCGCTCAGGCGGAGGTTCTGGATGACGCCTGTCTTGGCGATTGTCGCGAGCGCCGCGTCGAAAGCCCTTGCGCCTCCTTCGCCGAAGACGGCTGGGTCGGCCCCGGACCCAGCCGCCAGGCCGGGAAGCGGGGCGACGCCTTCTGGCTGTTTTGTTATGGTGACGAGCGTGCGCCTGTTGAGCTCGAAGACGGCGAGCCCGTCTGGAAGTCCGTCGATGAGGGCTCTCTGGCGGGCCTCGATCTGCTCTACGGCGAGAGAGCGGCGGGAGAGCGTCTCCAGCATCTCGTTCACCGAGGACGCGAGAAGGGCGAACTCGTCCTTGCTTTGCCATTCGAGGCGGGGCGTTTCGGTGTCGTCATGGTGCAGGCAGGCCTCGCGCACGCGGCGTGTCATCTCGGTGAGCGGGTCGAGGAGGATGTGCCCCTGGAGCCAGAAGAGCGGCAGCACAAGGAGCATTCCGCCGATTGTGATGAAGAACGTGAGTCGTCCAATCGCCATGGCGGTGACGGCGGAGAATGACTTGGGCAGCGTCACTCTGATTAGGGACACTGCATTTCCCGCTATGTCGCGAACCGTGTATACGACCTGGAAGGGGTTGTCGTCGAGGTTCCAGAATCCGCCGGAGTAGAAGTCCAGGGCCTCGTCTATCATCGGGTAGACGCCAAGACTGAGGCTCGCCCTGGCGCTACCATTTGCCTGCGCCGAAGCGCGGCGATGCGGTATCTCGGCTTCTCTGTCGGAGACCTTTATGTCCAGCCCGGAAAAGCTCTCGTTGACCTGGGCGGTGAACGTCTTCGAGTCAAACTCCTGGCCGAGAATTATGAACCCGTCTTCGTCCTTTCCCACGAAGCGGGACGCAGCCGCATAGCACGACATCTTCCTGATGCGCAGAACGCCCACGCTGCTGGAGTGTCCCGACGTGGACATTGCCTTGATCCATGCGCCAATGTTGTCGGCGTATGCCGAAAAGTCGTCGGCAGAAAGGACCTCCGTCCCATCCTTGCCGAGAGCTGCGCCCTCTACGAACGTGCCGTCGGCGCTGAACCTGGCGGCAAGCGTGACGGCAGGCGTTCCCCCCAGCAGCGATTCGATGCCTGGGTTCTTGCCAGCCCTTGACGCCGTGGCGTATGCGGGGATTCTCTCCGCGGCGCAGGTGCGTACGTTTTCGGCGTTGTGGCACGTCAGAGTCCTGATGTCGGAGCTTATGTCCTTTATCTGGTTCTCCGCGTCCCGCACTAGGTGGATCAGCACAACCCGCCCGCCAATATAGAAGAGCCCGAGTATCAGCAGCAGAAACGCCGCCGTCATAAGCGAGTAGCGGGTGCGTATGGAGTGCATTGAGCGCGAGAATGCACTCTGCTGCCTGGGGTCAGGTTGTTTTGGCCGCTCGTTCATTTCGATTTCAGGAGACTTGCTTCCGCCGCTGCACCATCCATGTAAGCATGAGCACGAGCACTATGCATACGCACACGCTGAGCCGTGCCTTGCGGAAGTACGCATCGGGGTCCGGCGGCTCAGTCGGCTGCGCAGGCACCACCACTAAGGCGGCCTGCCCCTGTTCTGGTGCGGCCTGCACTTCGGCTGTGGCCCCGGTGTTGCTGTAAGCCTGTGTAGCTTTTAGCTCCGCGCGCTTGCGCGCCTGCTCTACTTCGTAAGCGCGCTGCGCGAAGACTACATCTGGATCTTCGTGTACTTCAATCATTTTCTTCAGTTGCCGGTTCCTTCTGCCAGCGGTTCGGGGTTCTCGGAGTCAGGAATTTCCTGCCAGGCGATGGTTGCCGGAGGGTTGTCGCGAGATCGCGCCAGGCCAGCCGAGTCGTTGTCAATCGTCTCGTTTGACCCGGAATAGAGGCGGATGTCCCAGTTCAGGTACAGAGCTTCGGAATATTGGATGCCCTCGTTGCGGCACACGAGCGACCCGTTTATAGAACACTTGCCGAGATGGCCGAATATTCCATGGTTGTTGTAGAGGATGGCGTCAATGCGGGTGATCGCCGACTTGTAGCGCGACGATATCTCGGTGTCTAGGCACACGCTCTCGTAGTACTTGCGGTTGTAGGCTGTCCCTACTGTTTGAACGATAGGTGTGTAATAGTCGCCCCAAGACACCCACTTGTACTCTATTTTGTTTTTGTTTGTGTTATATACATAGTAGTAGTCACTTCTCTTTGCTTGGGTGACTTCGCCAGCCATATATGCGACCTGAGCTTTCCCGAACTTGCCTGTTGATGCCTTGTATCCTCCAGGTATGAAGTCGGCAAGACCGGCGTTTTTGCATTTGTTGAAGTCGGCGTTACCCACCCACTCTTCGACGGTGTAGTCTCCTCCGAACGTTTCGGGGTATCCTATTGAGGCGTCTGACGTGTCGCAGGCGTACTGCTGGACATACGGTTGTTTCGACAGGAACTTGCTGATCGAAGTGAGCCAGCCCGACTCCGTGTAGTCGCCTAGCACGATATTGCCCTTGGCCATCAGGCCCAGCATGTCCTTTGACGAGTTTGACGTGTTGGATGTGGACTTGTTTGCCCATTGCGGTGGATTTTTGTATTTGATGTCGCCTACTATGTGTATGTTGCGGCCCGAATATATCGTGCCCTGTCCTGTTACATACCCCTTGATGATAACGTCGCTTGGGATTATGACCGGTCCGTTGATTACAATAGGGTCGTTTTCTGTGCCTTCCAGTACCAGGGCCCCGTAGTCAGCTGCGCGCAAGTCTTTTCCGTCGGAGTCCTTGAGTCTGTTTCCCGCGGCGTCGGTTTGGTATTCCACGCCGGACGGCCCTACTCCGTCGTAGTAAACGGAGACGAGCGTCTGTCCGCCTTTTTTTATGGTGGCGAGATTCGGGTTTGCCGCATGCAGCTCCTCCGCCCAGAGACGGTAGTCGCTTTCATCCGAAGACAGGTCTCCGATGTACGGCATTTCCACCATGGTGTCCAGATTAGCATTGATGCGGTTGCGCAGCGTTTGGTCGGAGATTTTGTTTGAGTTCGGTGCGTCGTATCCGCCTGGATTTGTTTCATGCGTCACGTAATCGTTTAAAAGTGGACGGGCTCTATTGCTCGTGCCGTAGCTACCGGACTTGTATGTGTTGTAGTTGTCCATTGTCCCATAGCCATCAACGTTGCCGTCTACCCTCAACTCGTCGTTTTGGGACGCATATACTCTTCCGTTGATCTTACAGCCGGTGTCGAGGAACATGTCGCCGTTGGAGCGGACGTCTCCGTTGGCTGTCGCGCCCGATCCCTGGAACCAGCCGTAGTTGTTCACGAAGTACGCGTTGTTGAACACCTGCGACCTGGCGGCTGCGTAGCGGACTGTCTCCTCTATTGTGGACGAGCTGACCGATCCGCCTGGGTTTGCGCGCGTGGCCGTGGCGACGAACGTGACCTCTGCGGAACTTTTACCAGTCTCGTGGAAGACGCGGCCTATGCGCACTCTCACCGAGCAGCCGTTGATGTTCGTGGTTGCGGGAAGCGTCACGACATTAGGGGACTTGCCGATGGTCTGCGACGGCGTCGTGCTGTTTCCGAACCAGCCGTAGCTGTCGTCGACAGTCACCTCACCGCTCGCCAGGCCCACTCTCCGCGCTGATTTCGCAATTGACCTTTGAAATGAGCTGTTTACCGTGTCCTTGGTAGCCTCTATGGCTGTCTGCGCCGCAAGCCGGCATACGGACTTGCCTACCATTATGTTCGTCTGGCGCGTGGCGAAGGATGTGTACGCTATCGCCCCGCCGACAAGTATCATCGCGGCGCCAGTCAGCGCCAATGCTATCGCGAGAACGAATCCAGACTTAGACTTGTTTTTGTCTTTCATGGCTAGTCCTCCTCTTGGTTTGTCGGCTGTATTTTCCCGAACAGCGGTATGGTTATCCGTTCGGTCCTTGTGATTGCTGATCTGCCTCCGAATGGGCGGCGCAGCGAGATGGTAAGCGGGATGTCTACGTAGAGCCTGTTCTTGGTGTCGACGTCTGTGGTGTCCACAAGGTCGTCCCAGCTGGAGTTGATCCAGGTTGCGGACGGCGAGAGCCACTTGTCAGTCGACTGTGCGCTGTTCTCGGACGAAAGTCGCTTGCCGGTTCCGGTACCGTTCAGCCTGAGGTTCATCTGCCTGGTGCCGCGAGTCCCGGATGAGCCAACTGTTGCGC
>JAEEGL014605010.1_pt1 | contig 14126 bp, 11 predicted proteins | sample 9134231 | NCBI WGS metagenome assembly JAEEGL01 (sample SAMN16246548, study PRJNA631951) | gut metagenome | biome: gut microbiome; feature: rumen; material: fiber-attached | host: Bos | place: Iran: Karaj | collected 2018-10 | reverse complement strand
GTAAACGAAGCAATACCCCGTAAAATCCGGCGTAAACGTGACGCTCGCTTTCTCATTCCACGATTGTAAAATGTCCACGGCGCCGTACCAACGCGTGCCGGTCACCACGTCCATGGTATCCACCCGGCCGTATTTGCCGTGGTAGCCGGGGTGGAAGGCGCCTTCGCTCGTTGATACGGTGTAGGTCTTGCCGGCCTCGGCGGCAAAAACGATGCTTTCAGCCGCGTCGGACGGGTCCACAATGAACTTACCGCCCTCGGAAACGTCTCCGCCCTGTTGCGGGTAGCCGCGCACGTAGCTGAACGCGATCTCGCGCCCGTCGGTATTGTAATCCGCCTGCAGGCCGTTATAATAGCGCAGGTCCGGCGTTCCCCAGTTCACATCCCGCTGAAATACCGAGGTCGGAACGAACGGTTCCGTCGTGGGTCCTGTCGAGGGCTCCGTTGCCGGTTCGGTGATCGTCGTTGGCTCCGGCTGCGGGTCGGCGGGCTTTTTGTTCAGCCCGAAAAGCCCCGCGAAAAACGCGATGATGCTCATAAAAAACGCCGTGATCTTCTGAAAAACGTTCTGCATAACGGTACCCGCCCATCAAATGGTTTCTCTGCTTTACACTATACCACAGCCCGGCGGGGTATTGCAACCGTTCGGGGGATAAAAAGCGGCCTGTTTGCGTTTTTTCTGAACATTTGGAGCAGAATTGTATCTTGCTATTCCTGATTTGATTTGATAAAATAATAAGGATGATTCAAAATATAAATGAGTTGGGGGGGGAACACCGTGAAACAATCCTTGGTAAAACGCTGCATATCCGTACTTCTGGCCCTGTGTCTGCTGCTGCCCTGCGTCGGAGCGCTCTCTGCCGCCGCGGAGGAATTCGACGGGCGCACCGTGCCTACGATCCAGATCCGCGGCAAGACCGCGTGGATCTACAAAAACGCTGATTCGCCCGAAAGGGAAGTCATCTTCGACGCATGGACCGGCCGCGTCCCCGTGCCGGACGGCTATATCGAAGAGGCGGCAAAATCGTTGCTGCCCAAATTCGCACTGGCGGTCGTCACCGGCAATTACGACGACTGGGCCGAGGATTTCTCCCACGTGCTGGAGCCCATCTATCACGATATCGTGTTGGATAAAGAGGGCAAGCCGCAGTACGGCTCGGGCACCGACTGGAACTTCGATTATTCCGGTTTGCCGGACCGCGTGGGCTGGGACGGCACCTACGCCAACGACGCGTACGAGTTCGAATACGACTGGCGCTTAAGCCCCCTCGACGTGGTTGAAGACCTGCGCGATTATATCGAGGCGGTGCTCGCCGCCACCGGCAAAACCGAGTACAACCTCGCCTCGCGCTGCGAGGGCACGTGCGTCGCCGCGGCGTATCTTGCAAAGTACCCCGATCCCCGCATCCGCACGGTGGTATATATCACCCCCTGCTCCAACGGCTGCGCGCAGATCAGCTGCCTGTTCGGCGGCGACGTGAAGATCAGCACCGACGCGCTGAACCGCTACGTGAGCCTGAACTTCGGCACCGACGCGGAAGACAGCTTCGGTTCCGGCCTCGGCGACGAAACGCTGATCGCCTTGCTGCGGGAGATGATCTCTCTGCTGGCGCTCACCCACGGGCTCGACCTCACCGCCTGGCAGGTGCAGCAGATCTACGATACGGTGAAAGAAAAGGTCTATCCCGGCCTGCTGATGAGCTCCTTCGGCACGTTCCCGGGGTATTGGGCCATGGTGGACGACGCGCACTACGAAACGGCGAAGTCCCTCGTCGGCATCGCGGAGGACCCCGAATACGCGAATTTCGTTGCCCTGCTGGACGATTACCACTATAACGTGCAGAACCGGCAGGTCGAGATCATCAACGGCATGAAATCGCAGGGCTCGGCCTTTTCTCTGATCGTAAAATACGGCACCGAGATATTGCCCTTTATTGCCGACGCGGATCTCATCAATGATTCCACCCTTACGGTGAAGGAAGCCTCGTTCGGCGCGGTCACGGCCCCGATGGGAAAGACGCTTTCCGATGAATACGTCGCCGCCGCCGAAGCCGCGGGCAAGGGCCGCTATATCTCGCCCGACCGCCAGATCGACGCCTCCGCGGGCGCGTTCCCGGACGACACCTACTATCTCAAATACTGCCCCCACGGCGAGTGGTACGGCGAGTTTTACTGGCTGCTGAACAATATCATCGAAAAGGGCGGTTCCGTTACCGCCGATACCAACGAACGCTACCCGCGCTTTACGGTGTGGGACCGCGAAACGATGACCCTCACCCCCATGACGGAGGAAAACGCCGGGCGCTACGAGGATTATTACACAAACGAGCCGCGTTTTGCCTTTGTGAATTTCCTGCGCGCTTTCCGCGAATTCCTGCGCGGTATATTTACCCGCCTGTTCATACTTTCCGGCAACGCGCGATAAGCGTAAAGAACCGGTTTGCAATACAAGGATAAAGGAGATACCCCAATGAACCCCGCACTCAAAAAAGCGATCGCGCTGCTGCTTGCCGCGGTCATGCTCTCCGGCCTTTCGGCCGTGGCTTTCGCCAAATCGACCCAGTGGATCTCACAGACCATGAGCGACATCCCCGTGATCCGCATCTCCGGCGACGGAGAGAAGCTGGTAGACGAAGACGGCAACAAGGTGATCTACTACAGAGATATCCCTTCGGTGCTGGCAAGCGACGATGAAGATGAAGACGGCGACGATTCCACCATGCGCTCCGTTGCCAACGTGATGATGCCGTTCCTGATCAACGGTATGCTGCTGAACGACTGGGACCCGTACTACGAGAACCTGCAGAAGGAGGTCGGCGAGCTGTTTGAGCGCTCCCTGCTGGATAAGGACGGCAACCCGCAGTACGGCACCGGCATCTCTCCGGAAAAGGCTGCAAAAATGGAACGCCTCCGCCACAACGACCAGGCATGGTACTCCAACGGCAAAAAGTATTACCCCAACGAGAGATACTGGTACGCTTACGACTGGCGTCTGGATCCCCTTTACTCGGCAGGAGAGCTGAAGTCCTTTATGGACGATATTATGGCCTCCACCGGCTGTAATCAGGTGGGCATTATGGCCAGCTGCCTCGGCACCAACATCGTCACCGCGTATCTTGCCCTGTATCCGGAGCACGCCGCCGAGCACGTGCGCGGCATCGCCTTCGACGGCAGCGTGGTCGGCGGGGCGGAAATGCTCAGCGAGGCCATCAGCGGCAAATTCAACGTGGACGCAGCCGCCATCAACCGCGCACTGATCGACTGCGGCGCCGTGGGCTTCTTCGACGTGGACGATTTCGTGAATATCACGCTGGAAATGCTGGATAAAACCGGCCTGCTTGAAAACATGATCGGCCTCACGAGAGATACCTTATACGCCAAGATCGTTAAGGGCGCAACCAGCGCTCTGGCGCTGTCCACCTTCTATACCTGGCCCAACTACTGGGGCTGCGTATGCCCCGAGGATTTCCCCACGGCAATGGAATACGTTTTCGGTCCCGAGGGCAGCGATAAGCGCGCCGAATACGCTGGCCTGATCGAAAAGCTTGAAAATTACGACGCCGTGGTACGCCAGCGCGTGCCCGAGATCCTCACCGGCGCTGTGGAAAGCGGCATCCACTTCGGCGTGATTTCCAAATACGGCTTCCAGATACTGCCGATCTGCGAAACGAACTACGCGATCGCCGACCAGTTCGGTTCCGTTCCCCGCACCTCCTTCGGCGCTACCACCGGCACGATTTACGCGGATCTTTCGGATGAATATATCGCTTCCCGCGTTGAAGCGGGTTACGGCGATTATATATCCCCGGACGGGCAGATCGACGCCTCCACCTGCCTCTTCCCCGAGAGCACGTGGTTCATCAAGGGCTCCAGCCATTCCAACTGGTCCGACTGGGAGACCCGCATGATGTACGAGATCGCCAGCTCCAAGGAGCAGCTCACCGTGGAAACCGGCTGCTGGCCCTCCCGCTTTGTGGTGTATTCCTACACCAATCCCGACAGTAACGCGGACGGCGAGATCGAAGCGATGACGCCCCTCAACTGCGACACCGAGAACTGGACGGCGGAAGACCCCGACAAAGCCTCCAACGACCCGATCGGCTGGGCGATCTCGGCGCTCCGGGCATGGCTCAAATGGGTCAGGGCGCTGTTTCAGATGATCTTTAAGACCAACTGAGTTTCCCTTTAACCCAACAAAAGATCCCCCATATACAAACCCGCATCCCCTGATCTCTCAGGGGGTGCGATTGCGTAAAAACAGGAAACCTGCCTCTTGCAAAACCGGAGGAAACGTGCTATAATGCCCGTCACGTCATTGAAAGGAGGCGTACGTATGGAAAAATTCGTTCCGTACCAAAAGCTCTCGAAAAAGAAAAAACGGGAGCTGGACCTGAAGCGCAGGCAGACGTGGGCCGTGAGCCCCGTAACGCGCAAAGCCCAAAACAAAAAGATCTACAGCCGCAAAAAAACGCGTAAGGGAGATGATTACGATTTCACCGACGCGTTTTTTTGTTTGCTTTTTTTGTAAAAACCCTTGACTTTGACGCCGCGTCATAGTTTATACTGTTCTCAGACAGGAGGAATACGCCATGAAAACGGTACACGAAGTCAGCGCCCTTACGGGGGTGAGCATCCGCGCTCTGCAGTATTACGACCGGATCGGTCTGCTGCGGCCCTCGGCGCGCACAGCGGCAGGCTACCGGCTGTACGGCGACGAGGATATCGCCCGGCTGCAGCAGATCTTGCTGTTCCGGGAACTGGAGTTCCCCCTAAAGGAGATCCGTGAGATCATGGGCCTCCCTGGCTTCGACACGCGCGATGCGCTGGAGCGGCAGATCACACTGTTGACGCTGAAAAAAGACCGGCTTGAAAACCTCATCCGGCTTGCCCGTGAAATCAAAGAAAAAGGAGAAGCAGTCATGGATTTTACCGCGTTCGATAAAAGCAAAATCGACGATTACGCCGAAGAGGCGAAAGCCCGTTGGGGCGGAACCGCCGCCTACAAAGAGTATGAAGAAAAAACAGCGGGGCAGACCGAAGAAGCACGGCAGGACGCCGCCGCGGGGCTCATGGCAATCTTCGCCGGTTTCGGAAAACTCAAAGAAAAACCCGCGTCCGCCCCTGAGGTGCAGACGCAGGTGGAAGCGCTGAAATCATACATCACAGCGTACTATTATACGTGCACGAACGAGATCCTTGCCGGGCTCGGCTCGCTCTACGCGGCGGGCGGCGAATTCACCGAAAGCATCGACCGCGCGGGCGGCGCGGGCACGGCGGCGTTCGTTTTAAACGCCATTGTGTACTATTGCGAGTGATTTTTGCGCTGTCCTTATATGCCTGAAGTTACGTGGACGTGCATTTTCCGCACGTCCTCGTTCATGTTCAGCGGGATCAGTTTTGTTTCAGGGTGCGCCTTCGCAAATACCACAAACAGCTCGTGGGCAAACCCCTGGCCCATCCATTCAACGCCCTCAAAATCCAGCTCTGCCTCAAGAAAACGGTCCAGGCGGCTCACCAGCCGCTTTGCCTGTGAACGGGAAACCGGCGCGCTTTCAAAATAGTTCTTCAGCGGGATGCGCGTTTTCGTGAAGCCGCCGTCCGTATCCGCATAAAGGTCAAACACGTCTTTCGCGCGTTTCTGCGAGTCGTTTGCGAGCGTCATGTATACGGTGGTCCCGCACGCGTTTATGTCCTGAGGCGTCTGCATGGCGATCTGCCGGATCTCGTTTTCGGCAAAGCGGTTGTGCGTAAACACCTGCCCCGAAGAAACGATGATAAACGTATCCGCGAGGCGCGACGAAAAGAAGACGCCTTCGCCGGAATGATGCGCCGCGTCCGTTGTCAGTTTTCCCTTGAACAGCTCCGCAACGGCCTCTTCCATACTGTCGAGCGCGAAATACGTTTTGATCTTTCTGAAGATCCCCACGCCGTCGTCCGTCAGCCGGATCTCGGTCTGCAATGCGTTCCGGCTGAGCCCGATCTCCAGCGTTTCGGCTTCGGAATGGTCGATCACGTTGTTGATCATCTCGCCGCACAGGTATTCCCAGATCCCCTGGACGTTGCGCGGCAGATCCATCGTCAGCGGATAGATATATCTGTCGTAAATGCGCATTTCGCTCTCCAGTTCACCGGTGCTGCGGTGCAAAGACGTAATGCTCGTTTTACAGGTGAGCCGGTATTCTCCGCGCTTGATTTTCTGAACGACGCCCGCTGATTCCATTTCGTTCAGATATTTATATACCGATGCGGGCGTGATGCCGAATGCGTCCGCCGTGCGTTTTACTGCGGAAGGTCTGTTCTCGTTTATTTTTTCCAGCAGATAATGCCTGATCTGTGATTTCTTCTCTTCTGAAAATCCCATACGATCAACTCCTCTGCATATATTATATCCCTATTTTTTCAAAAATGCAAGAGAAAATATACTTAACCCCATGAGAAAATATACTTAATCCGCTTAGAAAATATACTTAAGGCGTTAAGAAAGTATACTTGCACACTCTCAAGTATATTTTCTGCGGCTTTCATCTTTATTTCCCGCCTTCAAAAAACCGCAATATTCGGCGGTTTATCTCTCTGAAACGGTTGACGCTCCAGCCGTTTTTTTGTTATAATAACCCTGTAAAAAAACGGGCTGTACCGAAAGGCGGGGTTTTATGAAAGCGAAAAGGTTTTTCTCTCTTTTCTTATCCGCGGCGATGCTGCTGTGCGCCGTGCCCCTGTCCGCCGCCGCCCCGGCGGAAGACGAAGCGCTGGGGCGTGAAATTGAGCAGTATAACTATATCATCGGTACCAACGCTTTTTCGCCCAATTATCAGTTTACCGATATGGAACCCCTGATGGAACTTTCGGACCGGATCCTTGCGTGGGGCTCCAATATGGTCAAGTTCAGCGCGGGCAGCGATCCCGATCTTGTGGACCGCGTTCTTGCGGCGTATGATTTCAGTTACGTTTTTATATGGTTCCGCTCCTCCGGCGCCTTCAGAGACGGCTACAGCGAAGAGGAAGCCGCCGCGGATTACGCCGCGTTCTATTCACTCACTGAGAAGCTGCTGCGGGCATACAACGGCACCGGCAGGCAGTTTTATCTGGGCCACTGGGAGGGCGACTGGTACTACCTTGACAACGCCGCGCAGGAGAAGGTGGACGACACGGTCACAAACGGCATGATCGCGTGGCTGAACACCCGGCAGAAGGCCGTGGACGACGCGAAGCGCGATACCCCGCACGAGAACGTTTACGTATGGCATTATACGGAAGTCAACCGCCCGGTGGACGCGATGAAGCACGGGTACGACCGGGTGGTGAACCGCGTTCTGCCCTACGTGAACGTGGATTACGTCTCCTATTCCGCCTACGATTCCATGGACGGCTCCGTACTTTCGGTGCGCCGCACGGTCGATTATATCTATAATAATCTGCAAGAGAAAGACGGCGTTCCCAGCCCGCGGGTGTTCGTCGGGGAGGTTGCGCGGCCCGCCGAGCGGTGCGGCTATAACGACGCCCGCCACTGCAGCGCCAACCTCAGCATCCTGTATAAGTACCTGCGGTGCGACGTGCAGTTCGTTCTGTACTGGCAGATGTACTGCAACGAAAAACTGGAAGACGGCTCCTCCCGCGGGTACTGGCTGATCGATGAAAACGGGAACGAAACCGGGCTTTACAAAGCCCTGCAGCAGATATTCACAGACGGCAAAGCGTATGTAGAAAAATTCGCAAAAATGTACGGCAGAGTCCCCACCAACCGGGAATACAGAAATTGGCTTTTGCGTCACCCGGTGTTTTTGCGGGCGCGCGTAAACGATTTCTTTGCGCGCATCGCAGAATTCTTCCGTTCCCTGCCGCAGAAGCTCGGCGTAGTGTCCGGCTGAGCGCCGCTGAAAAGCAGATAAAAACACTTTTCATACTACAGGAGGTCAAACTATGGAGTTTCTATCAAAACGGGAATATGAGGCTTCCATCGCCGCCACGCGTGACCAGCGCATGGCCTGGTGGCGCGAAGCGCGCTTCGGCATGTTCGTCCATTACGGTCTGTACGCCGTTACGGGGCGGCAGGAATGGGTGATGGCCAACGAGAATTACGACGTCAGCGAGTACGAAAAGCTTGCGGACCGTTTTCTGCCCAAACCAGGCGCGCCGCGGGAGTGGGCGAAGCTGGCGAAGGCCGCCGGTTGTAAGTACATGGTGCTCACCACCCGCCACCACGAGGGCTTTTCGCTGTGGGATTCCAAGGTGAACCCCTACAACAGCGTCAACTACGGCCCGCACCGCGATATCGTGCGGGAGTTTGTGGACGCCTGCCGTGAATTCGGCCTCGGCGTGGGCTTTTACAGCTCCATCATGGACTGGCACCACCCTGACGGGCGCGACTGCGCCACCGACCCCGAAGCGCGCAAACGCTTCAACGAGTATCTCACCGCGCTCAACACCGAGCTGCTCACGAACTACGGCAAGATCGATATCCTCTGGTACGACGTCGCCTGGCCGCTGGAGAGCTACGAGGGCTGGGATTCCCTTCGCCGCAACCAGACCCTGCGCGCCATCCAGCCGCACATCATCATCAACAACCGCTCCTGGCTGGATGAGGATTTCGGCACGCCCGAGGGCGAGATCCACCCGATGGAGCGCGATTGGGAGGCCTGCATGACCTTCAACGATTTAAGCTGGGGCTACATCGATTCCGCGCAGGCAGCGCCTTACAGCTACAACGCCCAGCGCATCCTGCGCATGCTGTGGCGGGTCACTTCAAGCTGCGGCAACCTGCTGCTGAACATCGGCCCCGCGCCGGACGGCAGCGTGCCCGCCGAGGCGGTGGAGCCCCTCACGCAGGTGGGGCAGTGGCTTTCCGCCCACGGCGACGCGGTGTACGGCCGCGTAGACCCCGCCGCGGGGGAATTCAGCGTGCGCAGCACCACCCGCAAAAAGAACCGCGTATACGTGTGGAACTGGATCTGGCCGGATAACGGCGAATTCACCGTGGGCGGCTATTTCACGAAACTGCTTGAGGCGCGCCTGCTTCCCACGGGCGAAAGCCTGCCCTTTACGCAGGACCGGGCCCGCATCACGGTAAAGGGTCTGCCCGCCCGTTCCCCGGATCCCGTCTGCAACGTCGGGGTGGTGGAGCTGATCTTCGAGGAAGAGCCCCGGCAGGAGCGCGGCAGCCTTTACCCCCAGCTCCACGGCGGCGACCGTCTTTTATAATAAATACCGTTTCAACTAAATTTAAGCGGGGCATTCGGTGTGAACTGCCCCGCTCATTTTGCGTATTTAGACCGGTCGAAGAGATCAGAAGGTGAAAGAGAACGTCCCTTCAATCGTTTTGCTGCCGCCGAGTACGGCGTCCGCTACAAACGGCCCGGACATGAATTCGCCTTTCGTGCCGATCACCGCGATCACATTTTCGGGCTGCAGCTTCGGCAGAGGCATGAGCACGTTCAGCGAATAATCGCCGCTCAGGGGTTCTCCTCTGTTCGTAAAGCCCTCGCTCACGGCGCTGCCGTTTTTAACGTAAACTTTCGTCTGGGCGAGATATCCGCTGCCGTCCGATAAAGAGAGCATCAGTTCGGTATTGTCCGGCAGATTCGTTTCCACCGTAAAAACCACTTTGCCGCCCTGTGCTTCTGAAGAAACGTCCAGCGTCACTTCGAGTACGGTGTTTTCCTGCATGGAAGCGTTATATGCCGCTTTTCTTTTCGGCACATCCTCCGTGATGAACCGTACGATCGCGTTCACGTCTGCCACCTCGGTATGTTTCTGTTCGGCGTTGACGTCGTACGTATCGTAGGTCAGGTCGCCCGTGAGGAGGATGTCGGCAACGGAACCCTCGTAATCGCCGTCGGTATAGGTCAGCAGCGTGAGAATATCGCGGTTTGCCGCATCGGGGGAAAACGTCATGTTCAGAACAAAGCCGTTGCCGTCTGCAACAGAGATCTTCCCGGCTTCGGTATCGGAAGGGGCTGTCGTCTGAAATTCCGTTCCCGTTTCTCTTACAAATTCCAAACAGGTCCCGTAATCGCTTACGCCCACGTGCTCTGCCGCCGCAACGAACAGATCCGGGAACACAGCGGTGATTTCTTTTTCAGTGGGCTCTGCGGCAGGTTCGTAATCATAAGATGAACCGCACGCGCAGAGAGACAGGATGAATACAAATACGCAGATCGCAGATACCGTCTTTTTCATAAAAAACTCCTCCATATATCGTTGTTGAAAACGCGTCAGTCGTGCCGGTCGCACAGATACGCCCTGCAAACGCACCGTTTTCCCGCGTCCGTGGAGAACACTGCGTACAGTCGCACCGTTTTGCCCGCGGCGCCTTCCGGCAGAGGGAAGTAAAACGTGTTGTTGAGGTTCTCGCTGCACACACGGTGCTCCCATACGTTCGCCTTATATGAGGGCGCGCGCCCGGGGAAGCCCTGCAATACGCCGTCCAGTTCGGCGGCGCAGTATACGCCCTCGGGGCCGTGGTCGCCGTTCACGCCCACCGCCAGATACGCGCCCGCCCGGTGCGGCGGCACCGTGAAATCGGCGTATTTTACCAACTTCGTCGGCTTTTTATCGTAGTGCGCCTGCAGGTTGTTCGCCCGGGGCGCGGTAAGCTTCACCGGCAAGCCGTTCTTATATACCGTTACCGAAAAGATCCGGTCCATCGGCTCCGCGATGCGCAGATACCTGAGTTTGCCGCCGATGGGGTACGTCACTTCCAGCCGTTTTCCCGCGGCGTTATACAGCGTATGTACGGTAAATTTCACGATCCGCTGTGTCATTTCTCCGGCGTCGGTTACGGCCGCCGCGCCGCTCTGTTTCCAGCAACCGAACGTTTCAGCGTATTCGGCAAACGGCGGGATCTGCTGCGCCGGAACCTCTCTTGTGGGTTCGTCGATGGCAAAGCATTCTATCATAACGCTGTCCGCTTCCACGGTCTCACCCAGGTCGATCCTGAGGCAGCCGCCGTCGATGCGAAGCGGATGATCGCAGTAGTTTCTTGATTGCCCGTCGAAAAACGTGTTTTCGTCGCTGTCGAACATCGCCGCCGCTTCGCAGCCGCGCAGCCGGTAGGTATCCTGCGCAAAGAACGCCTCCCGCGCCGCTCTTACCTCCGGTATCTCCGTTTCCCCGGCCCGTTCGCGGCAGCGCGCCTCCAGCGAATCGTTATCGATGGCGAACATCGCCGCCTCATACAGCGCTTTGCCTCCGGCGGGGTTTTCTTCATATGCCGTAAGCTCGCCGAGAAACACCGGCGCACGCTCCGCGCGGTCAACCGGCTCGCCTTTGCGGCAGAATACGGTTTTTCCGTGCCGCAGCAGTCCGATATCCCAGCCGCCGCACCGCAGCAGTTCGGTTTCCTCCGGCACGCCGTCCGCCGTTTCCTTTATTACCTGATAGGCGCAGTTTGTGAGCACCGGCGCGGCCTTCTCTGCGGCGGCAGCCTCGATCAGCACCGCGCGGAAGGGCGGCATTGTGATCTTTACGCGGTCCGTACCGGCAAACGTGCCGAGGTATTCGTCCCACGGGTGGCGCAGCGCGACCTGTACGGGACCGTCGGCGGTAAGCCCGATCCCGTCGAGCGGCAGCTCCACGGTTTTTTGCTCCCACGTGTCGTTGCCGGTACAGATCAGGCGGATATCCCCGTCCCCGCGCGATACTGCGTTCGCACCCAGCTCCGGCGGCAGCAGCGTACCGTTCACAAGAATATCGGCGTACCGGGCGTGCAGGCGGTAGATGCGCGCCAGCCGCGGCAGCTCCGTATCCTTCAGCAGCCACGGGTTGCCGTAGATCTCCGGCGCGGCGATCAGATTCCGCCCGAAGGCCTGATAGATGAGGTCGTCCTCAAAATAATCGAGTGCGGAAGAGAGGCACACGCCGTGGTCCTCCGCCAACCGTATCAGGTTCCCGTTTTCATCCGTCACGTGTCCGCGGGTGAACGCGTAGGCGCGGTTGTGCGGCGCTGTGACGCGGTTGTGGGCGAACACGTCGGTGTAGGTCTCTTCGCCGTTCCACAAAAAGGTGGTGATGTATTTCTGCGCTTCGTAAAAATCCAGCCGGTGGTTGAGCAGTATCAGGTCCGGCGAATATTTGCGGCATTCTTCGATCATCGCGGCGTATGTCTTTGCTTTTTCGGGGCGCAGCGTGCCGCAAACGCCGTCCAGCTTGAAAGCGGCGAAGTGATAATCCCTGCACAGGTGCACGTAAAAGTCCACGCGCTCCTTTTCCTGTTCCGGCGTGTCGCCGAAGCCGTCGGGGCTGCCCCACAGCCCGAGCCGGATGCCGAGCTCCGCCGCCTTTTTTACCACGTTTTTGTACCCTTCAGGGTACTGCGAGCGGAACTTTTCGCCGTTTGGGTCGCCGTAGCCGTGCGAAGCGCCGTCAAAATTGCCCGCGTCCCACGCGTAAATGCGGATCTGCATGCCGTAGGTATCGCGCATATAGCGGAAGAACTCCAGATTAACGAGCGTCTGCCGTTCGGTGGAGCCCTCGTTGGTGTTGTTGATCCATGAAAAATAATAGGGGATCGAGGGGGTTGTTTCCCCCGCGCCGGTGATGGGAAAGTTCTGTTCCATCCGTCGTTTCGCTCCTGTTCTGTCGGCATGAACGCGCCGTTTTTTTTATTCTACCATGCGCAGAACGGGATTGCAACCCATTTTCCCCCCCCCAGATCGGAACGAAAAGATAATATGCGAAAAGCAACGCCCGGTTGCTTGCGCGGCAAACGATTTTGTGTTAGAATAAAAAACGAGGGAGGCGTTATTATGAACACAAAAGACGTAATTCTTGAACTCAGAACCAAAAACGGAATGTCGCAGGATGAGCTTGCCGAAAAGGTATACGTTACCCGGCAGGCGGTATCCCGTTGGGAGACCGGCGAAACCGTGCCGAACACCGAAACGCTGAAGCTGCTCTCCAACCTGTTCGGCGTGTCCATCAACACGCTGCTCGGCAGCCCGCAGAAGCTCGTATGCCAGTGCTGCGGCATGCCGCTGGAAGACGAGCTCATCAGCAGAGAGAAGGACGGCTCTCTCAACGAGCATTACTGCAAGTGGTGCTACGCGGACGGCGTTTACACCTACCATAATATGGATGACCTGATCGACGTCTGCGTCCGCCACATGGCGGGCGACGGCTTTACCGAAGAGCAGGCCCGCGCTTATATGAAGCAGGTGCTGCCCGGGCTCGATTACTGGAAGCGCTACGAGGAGCTCAGCGACAACGGTGAGTTCGAGCGGTTCAAACAGACGCTGATCGACGAGATCAACGACCTTCATATCGAGGGAATGCCGAAGCTCGAAAAGCTCAACGCACTGGTCGGCAGCTACGTGAACCTCGAATACCGGCTGCCGAGCGGCGAACACGTAAAGTTTTTAAACGACGGCGTCACCTATCTCGGCAACCAGCTCGAGCCGCTCTTCGGCGGGGACCGCTGTTTCGGCGTGCTCGCGAATATGGATTTTATTCTGATCTGCACCTACGGATGCGAAGGCGCGGATCCCGAACTGGTGCTCTATAAAAAGAGATGACGCCCTGCGGCGACGGAAGGACAAGGGATTCGGGTTTCAGCTTTTCGTTTTGTTTGTATGAACGATGAAAAAGCGGAAAACCGACGAACGGCGAGCATTGTTCCCGAATGCCGATTCCCGACGCGTTTCCGCTCATATCTCCGCTCCGGATCAATCACTGATCCGATCCGGATTTCTCATTCCCGATTTCTCATTTGCACGTAAAGGGCAGGGTAACGGCGCGCCGATCAGCCCTGCCTTTTTGTTTTTTTTACAAAACGGCATCCCATGTTGCACAAAAACGGCGAAAAATCTTGTAACAAACTCACTAATTGAAAAACCCGATAAAAAGTTATATAATATATATTTGTATAAACAAAAAAACTTTTCGGAGGTTTTTGAAGTGAAACGATTTACCAAAAAAGCGATCATCGTACTGCTTTCACTGGTCATGGTGCTCACCATGGTGCCGGTGATCGGCGTGCTGTTTACGCCGAAAGCGCAGGCGGCAATGGGCAATAATATCACCTGCCGTCTTGAATCGGACGGTATCGGCGTTTACGTTTATTATCCGGGCAGCGTTACAAATATAACGGCGCCCACGTGGACCGTTCTCAACGGGCAGGACGATCTCGGTACG
>JAEEGL014183379.1_pt1 | contig 14126 bp, 9 predicted proteins | sample 9134231 | NCBI WGS metagenome assembly JAEEGL01 (sample SAMN16246548, study PRJNA631951) | gut metagenome | biome: gut microbiome; feature: rumen; material: fiber-attached | host: Bos | place: Iran: Karaj | collected 2018-10 | reverse complement strand
GGCGCCGGCGGAACGCGGCGTTCCCGGCAGACAGGATCCTCGGCGGAATTCTCCGACTACCGGGAGTATATCCCGGGGGACGACATCCGCCGGATCGACTGGAACGCCATGGCCCGGTTCGACAGGATCTTCCTGAAGCTGTTCATGGAGGAGCAGGAGTCCGCGGTGACCGTGCTGCTGGACGGGAGCGCCTCCATGGGCGAAAAATGGGAGACGGCGCGGCAGGCGGCCGAGGCCGTGAGCTATCTGGCGCTGACCGGCGGGGACCGGCTGCGGGTGATCTGCCTGCAGGAGGACGGAAACCGGATGTCGCCGCAGCTTTCAGGCCGGCAGGCGTACGCGCGCCTGGAGCAGTTCCTGGATACCTGTGCGCCGCGGGGCGCGGGAACGCTGACGGACAGGGTCATGCGGACCGAAGGCCTGCGGAAGGGCCTGAGCTTCCTGATCAGCGATTGCTATGAAGATGGCGGGATCGGCACGGCGCTGGATTCCCTGCGCTACAGGGGACAGGAATGCGCCGTGATCCAGACGCTGTCCGCCTTCGAGCTGGATCCCGCGCTGGACGGCGCGCTGAAACTGACCGACAGCGAGAACGGGGAAACCGTGAATATCCTGGCGGACCGGGAAGTCCTGGAGGGTTACCGCCGGACGCTGGAAAAGTTCCTGGCGGATGTCCGGGAATGCTGCTTCCGGCGTGAAACGCCCTATGCCCTGCTGGATGCCGGCGGAAATTTCGAGGAAACGTGGATCCCGCTCATTTCCGGAGCCGGAATGATCTGACCGAACCATGATCACTGATCACTGACCGCTTCCAGCTGATCTCTGATAACTTATAACTAAAAACTAATAACTAATAACTAATAACTAATAACTAATCACTACCCACGGAGGAACGGATGATGACCTTTGCTGCCCCGCAGTTTGCGTGGTTCCTGGCGGTACCGGCCTGTATCGTCGTGCTGTACCTGCTGCGCAGGAAATACCTGCCGCGGCAGGTTCCGAGCACCTTTCTCTGGCGTACGGCCGTCCGGGACCACGCGGCCAGCAAGCCGCTGCAGCGGCTGCGGAAAAACCTGCTGCTGCCCGTCCAGCTGCTGGCGGCCCTGGCCCTGGCCTTCGCGCTGATGCAGCCGTACCGGACGGGAGACGCCGCCTCCCGGACCGTCATGATTTTTGACCTGTCGGCAGGCATGCAGACGGTCAGCGGCGGCAGGACGAGGCTGGACGAAGCGAAGGACCGGGCGGAAAAACTGCTCCGGGGAATGCCGCCGGGCGAGGAAATCACCATTCTGGCCGCCGGCGCGGAAGTCCGGCAGGTCCTGAACGCCGGAACGGACCGCGAGGACGTGCGCCGCGCGATCCGCGGCCTTCGCTGCGGCACGGAAGGCGCGGAGCTGAACCGGGCGGTTTCGCTGGCGGAGGCGATCCGCCGGGAGGATCCGGACCGGGGAACCAACATTATTGTTTTCTCGGACAGCTATATTCCGCCGGCCGGCGTCAGCGCGGAGAACGCGGGGCGCGGGGAGGACAACCGGGGCGTATACGCCCTGACGGCGGAGGAAAACACTGCCTATGCCCGCATTTGCAACTACGGCGCGGACTGCGTGCTGACGGTCTCCTGCGAGGCGGACGGCAGGCTGTGCGAGGCGAAGGAGATCGAAATCCCCGCCGGGGAAACGGCCGGGGTGCTCTTCGAGCTGCCGGAAGGCGCGGCCGCCGCGGAGGTGAAAATCCGGGAGAAGGACGCCCTGGCCGCGGACAACAGCGCCAGGACGCCGGTCCGGCACAGCTCCGTCCGAACGGTCGCCCTGGCCGGAGACAATCTTTTCCTCGAGAGCGCGCTGCAGCTGCGGCCCGACCTGCGCGTCGTGCGCACGGGCGGGGACGCGCCGGCGGAGACGGCGGCGGACCTGTATATCTACGGCACTTCACCCCTGATCTTTACCCGGGATCCTTCCGGGACGGCGTTCACGTGGACGGAGGAGCGGGAGGCCGCCGGCGCGCCGGCGGCGGAGGATACGCCCGTCACGGCGGGCGTAACGCTGCGGAACGTGACGCTGCGCTCCTGCCGGAGTATCTCCGGCGGCCGGGCGGCGATCCGCGCCGGGGAGGAAACCGTCGCCGCGTATACGGATTCCGAGGCGGTCATCGGTTTCAGCCTGCAGGATACGAACCTGCCGCTGAAATACGATTTTCCCGTCCTGATCCAGAATATCCTGAACCTGCTGCTGCCGAAAACAGAGCCGGCGGATACGGTAACGGAGGAGATCGTTCCCCGTGAGGAGAGCGACGTCCGGTTCGTCGCGCCGGACGCCGCGGCGGAAGCCGGCGCGCTCTCAGCCGCGCGCGGGCAGGACCTGACCGGGATCCTGCTGGGCGTGTTCCTGGCGCTGCTGACGGCTGAATTTGTGCTGGCCCGTGAACCGTGGGTCCGCAGGAACGGAAAGGAGGCGAAGCAATGAACTTCGAAATTGCCCATCCGCTTCGCCTGCTGGCAGTTCCGGTCTGCTGCGCGGTTGTGTTCCTTACCGTTCTCGCACGGAAGAGCAGGAGCCGGAAGGAGAGGATCTCCCATCTTCTCCGCCATGTGCTGATCGTGCTGACGGCGCTTGCGTTCGCAGGCCTGAGCGTGCTGACGGCCAGCCCGGACCGGACGGCGTGGCTGGTGCTGGATGTTTCCGCCTCCGTGAAGGAGGAGGAAGTGATCTCCCTGGCGCGCCGGGCGCTGGAGGAAGCCGGAAAGGACCGGAAAACCGGCGTGATCGTCTTCGGACGGAACGCGGCGGTGGAACGCGCCATCGGCGGGACCGCCGCGCTGACGGAAATCCGCGCGGCGGCGGACCGGAGCGGCAGCGATCTCGGGGCTGCGCTGACGCTTGCCGCGGCGCTGCTTCCGACGGATTCGAACGGCGGCATCGCCGTGATCAGCGACGGCGCGGTGACAGGCACGGAGGAGTGGCTGAAGAGCGGCAGCGCGGTCGCTGTCAACGCCATGCAGGCCGGCCGGCGGTCCGGGCCGGACGCGCAGGTCACGGAGATTACGGTGCCCGACACGCTCTACGAGGGACAGAAGTATACAACGCTCGTCACGGTGCACGCCAATACAGCCGGCGAAGCCACGCTGCTGCTGAGCGTGAATCACGAGACGCCCCGGACGCAGCGGGTGACGCTGCGCAGGGGGGAGAACACCTTCGCGTTTGAGTCCGCGGCTTCCCGCAGCGGCGTCATGACCTGTGAAGCGCAGATCCTGTACGACGGGGACGCGGTCTCCGCCAACAATACGAACAGTACCTATACCGTCGTATCCGGCGGAATGAATATCCTGATCGCCGAGGGAACGGCGGGCGAAGGCGACGAACTGAGGCGCATGCTCGAGAGCGCGGGCATGACCGTAAAGGTGATTCCCGCGGCCATGCTCAGCGAACAGCCGGCGGATCTGTGGGCTTACCACGCCGTCGCGCTGGTGAACGTGGACGCGGCCGCCCTGACGGACGGCCAGATCGCCGCCCTGGACGAAGCCGTGCGCGGCCTTGGCTGCGGCCTGGCGGTGTTCGGCGGGGACGCCAGCTATGCGCTGGGCGGATACCGCGGCAGCGCGCTGGAAAAAATCCTGCCGGTGACAATAGACGTCCGCAACAGGATGGACCTGCCTTCCACCGCACTGGTGATCGCGATCGACAAATCCGGCTCCATGGCGGAGAGCTCCTGGGGCATGACGCGGCTGGAACTGGCCCGTGAGGCCGCCTGCAGCGCGCTGGAGGTCCTGAACGAACGGGACAGCGCCGGCGTCATCGCCTTTGACGACACGGGGAAATGGGTGGTTCCGCTGTCCAAAGTGACGGATGTGCCGGCCATGCAGGACCTGATCCGGACGATCCGCCTCGGCGGCGGCACGGCCTTCTATTCTCCCCTGAAAATGGCGCAGGAAGCGCTGCGGAACGCGAACGCCCAGTACAAGCATGTCATTTTCCTGACGGACGGCGAAGCCGGGGACACGGGCTATGAGGACGTGGTCCGGCAGATGGCGGAGCAGGGCATCACCGTCACGACGGTCGCGGTGGGCGACGGCGCGGATACCGCCGGCATGAAGAAGCTGGCGGAAATCGGCGGCGGGCGGATGTACTTTGCCGGCCCCTTCGACAGCCTGCCGAAGATCTTTACCAAGGAAACCATGATGATTTCCGGCGCCTATGTGCAGAACCGGGTGTTTACGCCCGCGGTGACGGACAAAACCATGACGGACTTCGCGGGCTTTCCCCCGCTGGCCGGGTACCAGGCGACGACCGCGAAACCGCTGGCGACCGTCTCCCTGTGCAGCGACCGGCAGGATCCCGTCCTGGCCTGGTGGCAGTACGGCGCCGGAAAGGCAGCCGCCTGGACGAGCGACGTGCAGGGCGGCTGGAGCGCCGCCTTCCTGCAGTGGGACGAGGCGCCCGCCTTCTTCGGCGGAATCCTGTCCTTTGTGCTGCCTGTGCGCGAAAGCGGCGGGGAGATCGCGCTGGAGGAAGGAAAACTGCGCTTCACGGCGGAAGGGGACGACGAGCTGCTCAGCCGCGCCGTGAAAGCCGAAGCCCGGATTACCCGGCCCGACGGCACGCAGGAAACCGTGCAGCTGGAGCAGGTGAACGCCCGCACTTTTGAAGGCGCGGCGGATACCGCGCTTTCCGGGGCGTATACGGTGCATGTGTCCGTGCGCGACAGGCTGGGCAACGAGCTGCTGGAAACCGACGGCGGCGCGGTGCGCTCCTGGAGCAGGGAATATGATGTGCGGACCGCCGACGAAGGCGCGCTCGGGAAGCTGGCGGAGGCGGCCGGGGGAAAGCTGACGGACAGCACCGCGGAACTGCTTTCCTTCCCGGATACCAACGCCCGGAAACGCCGGGACCTGACGCCGCTGCTGGCCCTGCTGGCCGGAATCATCTTCCTGTTCGACGTGGCCCAGCGCAGGCTGGACTGGCTGCGCGAGCCGGAAAGGAAGGAAGCGCGGGAGGAGAACGCCCCGAAGGCGGAAAAAGCGAAAAAGGCAAAGAAAAAGCCCGGGCAGGAACCGCAGCAGGAAAAGGCCGCGGACGTGCTCTGGCAGAATCTGCAGAAAAAGAAAAGACTGTAATAAACGGGGGCTGCCCGATGCGCGGGCAGCCCCCGAAATCTTTCTGTCAGTTTGTTCCCTCCAGCGCGGCGCCGTTCACACAGAGCGTGTACCCGTTGCTGATCACGTTTGCCGCGTTCCCGGTGAATTCCGTGATATACGTATCGGCTGTCAGCGACCAGGTGCTGATGTCGTCCAGGAGGACTGAGACTGTACCCGTTTCCGCTGAAACCTGTGTTCCCTTCGCGTTTGTGATCTCACCGCTGACGGTGCCCGTGAAGACCGAGCCGTTCTTCAGGGTCAGGATCAGGACGGAGTTGTCTCCCACCAGGACGGTGCCGGACAGCGCCTGGCTGTCCGCTGTCAGCTCCGCCTGGTTGGACGCCCCGCTCCAGCCGTCGTCGCAGACGGAAAGCAGGATATCGCTGCCTTCATTGATCAGGTTTACCCGGCTCAGGGTGATGACGGCGTGTGTGTTCGTCACATGGAACATATGCCCGCTGAGGCTGGTCAGGCTGCCGCCGGTCATGGTGAAGGCGGAGGTTCCGCTGTCCGCGTCGCCGCTCATGGACTGGTAGATCATGACGGAATCCAGGAACGACGCGTGTCCGTTCATGGCGGTATTGTCCGCTGTCAGATCACAGTTCTCCAGCGTGACGGAGTTCTTTCCCTCGATGCATACCCCCTCGGAAAGGTTGCTGGTCAGCGACGCGTTCTTTACGGTGATATCCGCTGTCGAGTAGATTGCGGGGGAGCCGAGGCCGTTCGTCGTATACGTTCCGCCGTCGGCGGTAACCGTTCCGCCGCCGCGGTCCGTGCGGATCGCCGCAGAGGAGCGGCCGCTTGTTTCCACCGTCAGGTTACCGGCGTACAGGATGCCGCCGCCTGTGGTCATGATTCCTCCGGAGCCGTCGCCGGTTGTGGTGATCACTGTATCGGAGACGGTCACGGTCGTTCCGTCGCCTTCCGCGCCGTTCCGCCCGCCGTTGCCGCCGTAGGAGAAAATGCCGTTGGCTCCGGCCGCGCCGGATTCAATGACCGCGCCGGTGATGGCGGCGGACGATCCTCCCATGACCAGCACGGCCGCGTTCAGGCCGTAGAAGCTGCAGTTGTCGCCGCCGTCCGAATCGCCGGTTTTCGTGACCGTGATGCCGTTCAGGCTGACAGCGTCCGCGGTATTCACGATCAGCGCGGATTCGTCAGCTGCCGCTGATGAATAATTCCCGCCGGTGATTTCAGCCGCTTCCGTTATTTCGGCCGCGGCGGCGTATTCAAACGAAGACGCTCCGCCGCCGGGAGGGTTTCCGCCGCCGAAACCGTCCGGAGGCATTCCCGGTTTTCCGTCCGGCGGATTGCCGCCGCCGAAACCGTCGGGCGGTGTGCCTTCAGGAGGCGTGCCGGTCTCAGCAGCCTGCTGATTTTCCGCGGGTGTATTTTCAGCTTCCTCCGCGAAAACCCCGGAGGCAGCCAGTGCTACCGCAATGGCAAGAATGAAACATAAAAGCTTTTTCATCGGTCTGTGTCCTTTCTCCGGTCCGGTTCTGCCGTTCCGGTATGGAAATATTATCCAGTTAACCTTAAATATACCTAAAAATGAATGTGCGGGATAGTTCTTTATCCAATAAAAAACTGCCTCACTCAGTGAGACAGCGGTAAACCGGGGAGTGCCGGGCGTGCGGCCCTTTCACGCGAAGGCGCGTCAGTTCGCCTGCTTTTCCTCCTGCAGGCAGTGTTCCTGAATATAGTCTGTTCCCCACCTTGCAATCAGGCGGATGATTTCCATCAGCTTTTCGCCGGATTCGGTCAGCTGGTATTCCACGTGCGGCGGCATTTCGAAGAAATCAATCCGCCGGATGATTCCGTCGCTTTCCAGTTCCTTCAGCTGCTTGGCCAGGATCGCTTCGGAGCAGTCCGGAAGGTTCTTCTTGATGGAGCTGAAACGGTTCTTCCCCCTGCCGATATGGAAGACGATCATCAGCTTCCACTTGCCGAAGATGACGGCCTGGGCGGTCGTCAGGGGACAGATGCCGAAGAGCGTGGCATTGGAACGGTCGGTCATGGCGCGTGCGCCTCCTTCGTGAGGATGCCCTATACTAACAAAAAAAATAGTACTTGTCAATTTGTTATTTCATGATAAGATGTGTATGAAAGCAACCGAACAACACAACAGACAGGAAGCCGGTAGCTTCCTGCGAAAGCAGGAATTATCAGGATTATATCATCACCGGATCAGTCCGGGCCAGAATCGTAAGTTTTTTCCTTATGCGTATATCGCGGGGCGTGTATTTGGTTTACCCAAAATCAGGAAGAGCAGGTGGTCAGATGAGCCAGGTGAAACGGCATGTCCTCCGGAAGGATCTGAAACGGAACGGCACTCTGTATCTGATTTTGCTGCCGGTGCTGGCGTTTTATATCATCTTCCATTATGTTCCGATGTTCGGCGTCGTGATGGCGTTCGAGCGCTTCAATCCGACAAGGGGCTTCTTCGGAAGCGACTGGGTCGGGTTCAAGTGGTTTGAGCAGTTTTTCAGCAGCTATTATTTTACGCGCCTGCTGAAGAACACCCTGCTGCTCAGCCTGAAGGACATCCTGATCGGATTTCCCGCGCCGATCATCCTGGCGCTGCTGCTCAACGAGCTGAAGCGGCCCCGCTTCAAAAAGACGATTCAGACCATCAGCTACATGCCCTATTTCATTTCGGTGGTGGTCATGTCCAAGCTGATCATCGACTTCTTTTCCTCCACCGGCGCCGTCACACAGTTCTTCATGCTCTTCGGGATGGAACCGACCAACATGCTCGGGAACAACCGCTATTTCCAGGGAATCTTCGTCGGGACGAACCTCTGGCAGTACTGCGGGTTCAACAGCATCATCTATCTGGCGGCCATCTCCGCGGTGGATCCGGAGCTGTATGACGCGGCCATCGTCGACGGCGCGAACCGCTGGCAGCAGACCTGGCACGTCACCCTGCCCGGCATCAGCACCACGATCATCATTCTTCTGATCATGCGGCTGGGAAGCCTTTTCAGCCTGGGATACGAAAAGATCATCCTGATTTATTCCCCCGCGGTTTATGAAACGGCGGACACCATCTCCTCCTTCGTATACCGTTCCGGCCTGAAAGAGGCGAATTACAGCTATGCGGCCGCGGTCAACCTGTTCAACTCCGTGATGAACTTCATCCTTCTGATCAGCTTCAACTACCTGTCCAGGAAACTGACGGAGCGGAGCCTCTTCTGAGAGCAGGACCGGCGGCGGAAAAGAAGGACAGAAAGGAAGATTCAGATGAAATACAGAAGAACGGTCGGCGGAACGATTTTCACCGTCGCGAATTACACGGTCATGATTCTTTTCGCGGTGGTCTGCCTGCTCCCGATCTGGCATACCCTGTGCTCCTCCTTCAGCATGCCCTACGACCTGAGCCGCCACAGCGGCCTGGTGCTCTGGCCCGTAGGCGGCGTCACGACGCAGGGGTACTCGCTGGTCCTGAACAACAAAAGCCTCTGGACCGGGTACCTGAACACGCTGATCAACGTGACCCTGGGCACGTCGCTGGGCGTGCTGCTCACCTTTACTGCGGCCTATGTGCTTTCCCGCAAGAATCTGCTGTTCGGCACCTTCCTGATCTTCATGATTATGTTCACCATGTGGTTCGACGGCGGGCTGATTCCGCGGTATATGGTCGTGCGGAAGCTCGGCATGCTGGATACCCGGGCGGCGCTGATCCTGCCGGCGGCAATGTCCACCTTCAATTTCATCATCATGCGCACCGCCCTGTCGGAGGTTCCGGACGGCCTGGTGGAATCCGCGACCATTGACGGAGCCGGGCATCTGACCATCATGTTCCGGATTGTGATGCCGGTGACCAAGGCGACCATCGCGGTCATCGCGCTGTATTACGCCGTCGGCATCTGGAACTCCTGGTTCGCGGCGAATATTTATCTGATCAGGGCGCGGCATCTCCGGCCGCTGCAGCTGGTGCTCCGCGATATCCTGATCAACGCGGACACCAATTCCATCAATGTTCCCAGCGACGCGTCCAGCGCGGCGGACCTGTACCGCCCCCTGGTCCAGTACACGACGATCGTGATCGCGACGGTTCCGATCCTGGCCGTCTATCCCTTCATCCAGAAGTACTTTGTTACGGGCGTTATGCTCGGCTCGATCAAAGGCTGAGCAAGGAGATATATTCTAGAAGGAAAGGAGGAAAATTTATGAATGAGGTGTTCCAGTTCCTGCTGGAGAACAGGAGCGGTTATCTGGCTACGGTGGACGCGGACGGAAAGCCCCACGCGAGGGTTATCGGCCTGAACTTCATTGAGGACGGAAAGCTTTATTACGCGCTTTCGACGCAGAAGGGCATGTATGCCCAGATTCAGCAGAAGCCGGACGTGGAGCTTGCGGTATCCGCGAAGGACTTTTCCAAGGTTGTCCGCGTGACCGGCAAGGCGTATATCGCCGATCAGGCGGAACTGAAGCAAAAGCTGTTTGAAAACTCTCCCGCGCTGAAGCACCTGTACCAGTCCCCGGACAACCCGATCTTCGCGGCCATGTATATTCAGCCGGAATCCGCCAGGATCTGGAGTTTCACGGAGGACAGAACGGTTACACTGTAACGGAGTCAGAAAAAGAAAAGGAGGATTCATCATGAAACGCGTTGTATCCCTGATCCTGGTCCTGGCCATGCTGCTGACCGGCGCGGCCCTGGCGGAGCCGAATTTCGTCATCAAGAATGACTATACGCTGCCCGTCACGGAGAACCCCGTCACCTATACGATGATGTCCGAGACCGCCTTCGAATTCGAGGGCGCGGGCATGGAAACGCTGGCCGACGGCGCTGCCTACAAGGAATGGTTCAAGCGCACCAATGTGTACCTCGACATTATCCCCACGCCGCAGAACGGTTTCAGCGAGGCCTACAACATGATGCTGAACTCCGGTGATTATCCGGATATCGTCAACCTGGCCTCCGGCACCACGCTCTACAAGGGCGGCCTGGACGCGGCGATCCGCGACGGCGTGTATCTCCGGCTGAACGAGCTGGCGGAAGAGAACATGCCGAACTTCTGGGCCCTGATCAACACGGACGACGAAACCCGCCGCCAGGCCTTCACGCCCGACGGAAACCTGAAGGGCATCATGAACGTCTGGATTCCCGCGCAGCACAACTGGTTCGGCCCGGTGCTCCGCAAGGACTGGCTGGACGATCTGGGCATGGAAATGCCGGAAACTTATGACGACTGGCATGAAATGCTGACCCGGTTCAAGAATGAGAAGGGCGCCACCGCGCCGCTGCTGCTGCCTTCCGACGGTATGCTTTCCACCGGCATGGGCGCCAGCCACCTGGCCAACGGCTTCGGAACCTGCGACGCCTACTTCGTGGACGACGACGGAAAGGTCCAGTGGGGCCCCGTCACCGAAGGCTACCGGAAGTATGTGGAGACCATGGCGCAGTGGTATCAGGAAGGCCTGATCGACAAGGACTTCTATACCCGCAACAACAACTTCATTCCGGACCAGAGCCTGACCACCACCGGCGTCGCCGGCGCCTGGTTCGAGATGTATACCGAAATCGACAACCGCGCCAAGCAGTCCGAGGATCCGAACTATCACATCGTTCCGGTTCCGGACCCCGTGGAAAACAAGGGCGACAAGATTTCCATCTGGCGCACCAGCGGATATATCAACGGCCCCGCCTGGTATATCACCACCGCCTGCAAGGATCCGGCTCCGCTGCTCCGCGCTCTGGACTACCTGTTCACCGATGACGGATATCATCTGTCCCAGTACGGCTTCGAAGGCGAATCCTACGAAGTGGTGGACGGCCGCACGCAGTTCAGCGCGAACGTCTATGCCAATCCGAACATGACCCGGAACTCCGCCCTGTATTATTACACCCTGAAGGGCGCCCCCACGATCTATGTGTACCACAAGGAGAAGATCCAGCTGTCTGACGACGCTTTCAACGCGCCGGAAGTCTGGGACAGCAATATCACGGACGAGAGCCGCGTCTACACCTCCTTCGCGGAGATGAATTCCGAGGAATCCGAGCGGTATTACCAGATCTTCGACGACCTGGACACCTACGTCAAGGAAAACCTGGTCAAGTTCATCAACGGCAGCCGCCCGCTGTCCGAGTATGACGACTACCTCAAGCAGTGCTACGCCATGGGGGCAGAGGAACTGATCTCCATCAAGCAGCAGGCGCTGGACCGCTACCTGTCGAAATAATCCGCGCACGCGCGCATGATGACCGCACGGAGGGAATTCCCCTGTGCGGCCCGGGAGGGGTATCGCGGGAGCCGGTCTCCCGTGATACCCCCCTTTCCATATTTGCTGTCAGCAAGGGGGGAAAATGATGAAAATTGCCGTTATCGGCGCTGCGGGGAAAGCGGGTTCGCTGATCGCCGCGGAAGCCAGGCTGCGCGGCCACGCAGTCACGGCTGTCGTACGGGAAGGCGCGAAGGACCGCCTGCGCGGGGATTACGCCGTCCTGGTTCGCGACCTGTTTGACCTGACCACGGAGGACCTGCGGAATTTTGACGTCGTGATCGACGCATTCGGCACCCCGGCGGGGGATCCCGGTGCGGTCCGGCAGCACGTCACCTCCATGGAGCATCTGATCTCGGTCCTCGAACCATTGCCGGAGGTCCGCCTGATGGTGGTCGGCGGCGCCGGCAGCCTCTATACGGATGAAACAAAGACAAAGCTGATCATCGAAACCATTCCGGAGCAGTTCCGCGGCGTTCCCGCCGCGATGATGGAGGCTTTTGAGCTCCTGAAGAAAAGCAGGGTCAACTGGACCTACTTCAGCCCCGCGGCGTTTTTTGATCCGAAGGGAAAGCGCACCGGGCATTACATCACCACGACCGACGTCCAGATCATGAACCCGGAAGGCCGCAGCTATATCTCCTACGCGGATTACGCCGTGGCCATGATTGACGAGCTGGATCAGAAGCATTTCACCGGCCGGCGCTTCACCGCCGTATCCGACACCAGCTACAATTACATCCAGCGCATGACCTTTGATATCACGGCCGCGCTTCCCTTCAAGCGCCGCGGCGGCCATTTCGGCGTGTTTTCCGGACGTCCGGGCAGCCGGATGGCCCGGGGCGGCCTGAATTACGCGTCCGGCATGCTCTGCCTGAACAGCCTCCGGGGAAACACGGAACCCAATGACGCGACCTCCGAGCTGATGCAGATCGCGCCGGCCTATCAGGGCCGCACCGTGGAGTTCGCGGTGATCACCTCCCCGACGGAGCTGATCCTGCGCACGGCCCGCGGCGAAATCCGCTGCTGCTTCGCGGAAAGCGACCTGCTGTATATCAAAGGAGAGCGGGGCCTGTCCCTCCGGATCCGGAAGGACTATACGGCCCATCAGATGATCAAGCCCCGCGGCGAAAAGGCCTGGGAGAGCATGAACAACTGGCGCGGCTGCTGCCTGCTGCTCAATCCGCTGGCCGGATCCATCGAAATGAACGCGCCGTGGGACCTGGAAAAGATGACGACGCCCGTCATGGAGGGCTTTGTGAATCCGGATGAAAACGGACAGTTCCTCCTGGCGGTGGACGAGAGCGAATACAGCACCCGCGTCCGGGACGCCTATCCGACCTGGGACGAAGCACTGGCGGACGCCAATGCCGATTTTGAAAAGTTCCTGGAGATCATTCCGCATTTCGACGCGGCCCTTGAAGAGCGCCGCACCGAGGCGGCCTATATCCTTTATTCCCATATCGTCAATCCGTCCGGCCGCATCCGCCGCCCGATGATGTATATGTTCAGCAATTTCTGCGGATCCCAGTGGCAGCTGTCCCATCACGCGGTAGCCCTGCACAGGGATCTGAAGACGGCGATGGACTTCATGATGATCCCGCTGGACGAAGCCAGCCCCCAGGGCCAGCTGCCGGATTTCTACGATGATTCCTACGGCTGCTGGCAGTCCATCAAGCCGCCGGTCCAGGGCTGGGCGCTGAAATGGATCATGCGCTTCCATGACCTGGGGAAGGAAATGGATCCGAAGGATCTCCGCTATCTCTACGACGGCCTGGCCAAATGGGGCGACTGGTTTATGAAATACCGGGACGACGACCATGACGGCCTGCCCCAGTACGAGCACGGGGACGACGCGGGCCTGGACGACAACTCGGTCTTCAAGTACGCCCCGATCATGGAAACCCCGGATCTCTGCGCCTACCTGGGCATGCTCTTCGAGGTCCTCGGCGATATCGCCGGCATCCTCGGGCTGGAGCCCGCCGTGAAGGATGAATGGTACCGGCGCTCGCAGGAGATCATCGACCGCATGGTGAAGGCCTTCTGGAAGGACGGGCGTTTCATCGCGCTGGTGAACAGGACCCATGAGGAGGTCCGTACGGATTCGATCCTGTATTACATGCCTCTGGTGCTGGGAAAGCGCCTTCCGAAGGAGATCATCCGGAAGATGGCGGCGGACCTCAGCGAGGAGGGCGACTGGCTCACCAACTACGGCCTGGCCAGCGAAAAGCTCTCAAGTGAGAATTTCCGCCTCGGCGGTTCCTGCTGCGGCGGTATCTGGGCCCCCGTGAACCTGATGATCCTGTACGGCCTCTATGACGCCGGGGAGGAGAAGCTCGCGAAGAAGATCGCCCTGCGGTACTGCACGGCCATCAAGGACGGAACCTTTGCCATGGTCATGGATCCGTTTGCCGGATCCAGGGGCGCCGGGTTCAGCGGCAGCTGGCCCGCGACCGCGTACATTGCGCTGGCCGATCTTTGCTGCAACCAGCAGGCGGAAGGAGGCGACTGATATGAAAATAGCAGTTATCGGCGCAACGGGTAAAGCGGGAAGACTGATCGCGCGGGAAGCGAAACGCCGCGGCTATGAAGTCACGGCGGTCACGCGCCCGGCCTCGGTGCACCGCCTGGAGGACAACTATCCCGTTATCGCGAAGGATATTTTTGACCTGACCACGGAGGACCTCCGCGGCTTTGACGTCGTGGTGAACGCCTTCGGCACCAGTTTCGGCAAGCCCGGCACCGAGAACCAGCACGTTCTCGTCAT
>JAEEGL013254780.1_pt1 | contig 14126 bp, 16 predicted proteins | sample 9134231 | NCBI WGS metagenome assembly JAEEGL01 (sample SAMN16246548, study PRJNA631951) | gut metagenome | biome: gut microbiome; feature: rumen; material: fiber-attached | host: Bos | place: Iran: Karaj | collected 2018-10 | reverse complement strand
TGATTTCCGGTTGCACGTACTTCTATAAAAAGCTCGCCTTCCTGAACTACAGTGCCGGCAAAAACAGAAGCTCCTTTCCTCTTTTCAACAGCAAGAGGCTCGCCAGTAATAGAGGCCTGATTTACAAGTCCTTCACCGCGTATAACTTCACCGTCTACTGGTATAATACTGCCCGTACGCACTGCAAGCAGATCTCCCTTTTTTACAAAAGAAAGCGGCACCGATTTTTCAACAGTCTCACCTTTTTCATTTTTAGTAACAAGCTGCACCTGATCATTTTGAGAAATAAGACGATTAGCAAGGTCAGAATAAGATTTCTTTTTTGTAAAATCTTCGATTGTATCACCAATATTCAAAAGGAAATTTATATTTGAAGCAGTCTTTGTATCGCCGGTGATAAGTGCCATAGAAATTGCTGCAGCATCGAGAACCTCTGACTTAAAGACATTTCCTGCTGCGACCTGTTCTACGCCTTTCAAAATACGAGGTCCAAGCGACCAGATTCTAAACAAAATACGAACAGGCAAAGGTAGAATCTGCTTAAAATAATGCCAGGCTGTCATACAGGCAAGGTCAAAAAGAAGACTTTCTTCTTCCTGTGGTTCTTCTACAGCTTCAAGCATTTCCTGATTTTTGAGATATTTGTCTGAAAGAGCCATAAAATAGGCACGAATATGATTTTCTGATAATTGATTTGTATCGTAGTAGATGAGGAAGGAACCTGTTGTGTAATTAACGCTTACATCTTTCATTCCTTCCTGAACAGAAAGCAGACTGTGCGCAAGGGCAGCCTGTCGCTTGGAAATTTTAGTTTTATCATAGCGGATTCGGATCCGCCCCGGGATTGAGTGTCTTATAATAAAATTCATGTTACACTTCTTGGAAAAGATTGTCGGATCAAGTCCGACAATGACAACTAAGCCTTAGCGTTCTGCTCTGCCTTTACATCCTCGGCATCTTCTTTGATTGTTTCAAAGTATTCTTTAGCATCATCCTTGAGCTGAAGACCGCCTGCTACAACCTTTGCACAGCCTTTTCTAAAGGTATCTGTCTTAATAAATGCAGCAGCTGCCAGACCTGCAACCACTCCCCAAAGAAATTTCTTACTTCCGTCTGTCATATCAGGCTCCTTTATATTTTGTTAGTTTTTACTAACTCTTTGTTAGTTTATTCTAACTTTAACACAATATTTTGTTATATTCAACTAACTTTTTCCAGAATTTTAATTGACAAAAAATTTAAAGCCGTTAAAGTACGCTTGTATTACAAACATACATTTCAGGTGGAGCAACCCTTTCCGGCGGAGAAAAACAGAGAATCTCTATTGCCCGGGCAATTCTTAAGGATGCTCCAATTATAATTTTGGATGAAGCTACAGCAAATGTAGACCCCGAAAATGAAGATACGCTTAAGCTTGCCTTTGAAGAGCTTACCCGCGACAAAACTGTAATAATGATTGCCCACAGACTTAACACCATCCGCCAGGCAAATCAGATTGTTGTAATTAATGACGGAGGCTTAAGCTGTGGAAGTCACGAGCAGCTAATAAAGACAAACAAGATTTACAGCCGCTTTATTGGCATGAGGGAGAAGGCTCTGGGCTGGCAGCTTTAATCAATTTTATAAATAGAACTATCTATCTGCAGCTACAACCCTGCTTCCGGTAAACAATGCATATGAATTGTACCAAGCATGCGAAAGCCTTCTGCGGTAATATGAAAGGAACGGAGACCAAAATCTCTGGCACGCAGTTTAAGATAAAGTTGTATTGCATTACGATCTTCGCAACCCAAAGGATACTGACTTAAGTGATTATCAAATAATGCGGCTAGCTGTTTTTTAAGAAAGCCTGTAGTTTTCATAAATACATTTGGTTTTGCTGTCATATAAAACGCCACGGCTTTTAGAGGACAAGGTGAGACTCCAAGTTTTTTCATAATACCGGTGTTGCCGGCATTTATCGCAACTGTTCGAACCGCTTTTCCTACATTTAAATGATCAATGTGACATTCAGATTCAGGCGCAGGATCCGGGGCAAATACAACCTCCGGCTGAAAATCCGAAACTACACCTGCTATCTGCTTTAACAATTCATCGCTGCTATAAAATCCACCGTCTGAAAAATTAAGAAAGCGGACATCTGTAACACCAAGTGCAGCTGCAGAACGTGCAGCTTCATCTTTTCGAATTGCAACAAGCTCTTCTTCCGACACCTTATCCTTTATATTAACATTTCCGTAACGTCCGTCTGTACAAATCAAAAAACAGATACTCTTTCCAAGGGCAGATAATGCTGCTATAGTTGCTCCTGCTCCAATTTCTATGTCATCCGGATGCGGACCAACAAAAAGATATCTTTTAAAACTGTCAACCTTTGGGAAAGGCGCTGCTATGCGCAAAGCAAGTTTTGTAATTCCCATTGTTTGTCTCCGTTATAGTTTTGTTTGTTTCAACTAATAGTCAGCCTTGTTCCTGTTTTCCAGTTCTTTGAGAATCTGTGAATATTTTTCTTCATCCAGTTTGTAAAAACGAATATAAAGAAAATATGAAATCAATAACAAAACAAAAGGAACAATAACCATAAAAAGCAGCATTCCGACAGACTGGCCTTTGCCAACGTTTTGAATAACCTTTGCAATTTCGGCATTTTTAGTTGCCACGTCAATAAGGTTCTGATTAGCAGCCTGTTCAAAGCCGGCAATCTTGTTTGTAAAATCTGTTACCCGGAAAAGAAGATAACAAAGAGAAGTAATCACAACAACTAAAGCACAGCCAAGCTTTGTAATAAACGGACGGATTGAAGTAATAATACCTTCTCGCCGGCTTCCCTTCTTGAGCTCGTTATATTCAACTGTATTAAAAATAGAAATCATAAGAATAAGATGATAGCCATACAATCCAAAAGCAAGAAGCATATAACCTATTGTCAGAATCCAGAACGCAATCATATTGGCAGGCATAACAAGTCCAGACACAAGCATGAGCACACAGCCAGAAGTCGCAATATACAACAGAATTTTTAAGAAAATTTTTCTGGTGAGTTTTCTGGAAATAGCGGGATAGAAAATCATCAGCAATGCAGTAGCCGCCATGCCGACAGTTGAGAACAGGGAATAAAGCCCTCCCTCATAGCCATAGCGGAAATATACATAGTTTGCACCAATTCCACCAATTATAAGATTGTTGGCAATTTGATGGAGCAGATAAATCAATACCATCCAACGGAGCTGGTCGTTACCAAAAATTGTATCTGCAATCAGCTTAAAAGAAACCTTGTCTGCAGGCTTTTCCATGTCATCACGATTTTCTTTGGCTCCCAAAAGCGTGAACAAAACAAACAGCGGTGACAGTATTCCCACAACAATCGCAATTATACTATAGGCACTATGAGAGTTTCCTCCCAGCTGCAGTTTTCCGGCAGTAAACATTGGAATTAAAAGTCCGGCAAGAGTTGCGCCTACACCGGCAAATAAAGTGGTACGTGCAGTAAACTGATTTCTGGAATCACTTGTTCTTGAGACAGCAGGAATCATGCCCCAGTAGGAAATATCATTCATCGTATAGGTTATGCTGTACAAAAAGTAAATTACGCCAAAAAAGATTACAAAAGACCAGCCAGTTAATCTGGAACTAAATGCCAGATACAGAACAACAGATGTAGACAAAGAACCCGCAATGAGCCACGGCTTAAACTTGCCCCATTTTGTTCGGGTACGCTCTATGATGTTACCCATAACAGGATCATTAAAAGCATCAAAAATACGGGCAGCAACCATAATCATTGTAATTGCTACAATCTGTCCGTCTGTCAATTCTTTGGTGTATAAAACATAAAGATAGATAAAACTTGTGAACATGGTATAAACCATATCCCGACCAACAGTTCCCAACGGAAAGAACCAGAGGTTTCGTTTTTTAATTGCCGGATCTTCTACATCAATATGCTTTATGCTTAGAGGTTTTCCTTTTTCTGACATACTATGCCTCCAAAACAAGTAAATGAATAGAGGAAATTGAATTGATTTTTTTTATTTTGTTTCTTTATTCTTTTTTACAAGCTTTTTTATTGCCTTAAAGGATTCCGGGCTGATGTCGTGTTCAATTTTGCAGGCATCGGCAACGGCAATGGCAGTTTTTACACCAAGCTGTTCAAGGAATTCTGTAAGCACTGTATGGCGTTCGTAAATAGTCTTTGCTATTTCTGCACCCTTTGGCTGGAGTTTAATTGTCTGATCTTTTTCAATAGAAATATAAGATTCTTTTTCAAGATTATGAAGGGCAATACTTACGGAAGGACGTGAAAAATTCATTTCCTTAGCAACATCAATAGAACGAACGGTTCCCTTCTTAGAAAGCACCAGAATAGTTTCAAGATACATTTCTGCAGATTCTTTAATTGTCATTTGTAACCTCTTTGTTAAATTATACACTATGAATCCCACAGCGACAAGATATAAAAGAACAAAGGAACTGAACCTGTAGTGTCTGCTACTCTCTTTCCTGTTATTTTCTGTTATTTTTCACTAACAAAATCAATTAAGGTATATCCTTCGTCTGCAATGATTTCAGAAAGATGTTTTCTTTCCTGTGGTGTTTTAGCACGTACAAGAGTAATGTTTTTTTCAAGATTAACGGTTGCCCAGATTCCTTCATGGCAGTTGAGTGCATTTTCTACATGGCGCACACAATTGGAGCAGTGCATCCCGTCAATTGTTAATGTATAAGTATAAGGATAATGAGCTTTGTTAGTGTCAGCTACCCGTATTTTTGCAGGAGTTGCATCATGAGTACCGCAGCAGGATGAACCATATTTAATGCGTTTTCTTATACTGAGAATTGCCATTATTACGATTGCCAGTAAAACCAGAATTACGATTGTTGTTCCCATGATTGTTTTTCCCTCTTTATATAAATATCTGACAGAAAGCAGTCCAAATTTTTCTAAGGTATCTACAAAACTTCCCACATTGCACCCATATTTTTAAAACCATCCTTTGGCATGCAGGCAGTACATCCTGAACAGGAAGAACAATGCCCTGAGCAGGATGGTTTTGCCGCTGAATTTTTTCCTGCCGTTAGCAGCGACTCTCCGCTTGGAAAAGAAGTTGCTACACGGCGGATTAAACCGGAGCGTTCCAAAAAATCTATTTTGCGTTCAATGTCGTCGGTGCTTGTGTTCAGCTCAGCAGCCAGCATTTCGATTGTACGGGAACGTCCGTCTTTTAATAAAGCCAGTAATTGTTCCATGTTACCAGATCAAAAGTCCAATATGATATGCAACACACGCAATCAGAAGTGCACCAAAAGTGTAATACAAAGCAATTAATGTTGTCCACTTTGCAGAGTGTGTTTCCTGATAAGTTGCAGCCAGAGCTACAATACAAGGCATATTAAAGGTAATTGCAAAAATAAAGGCAAGAGCTTCCGGTTTGGCAACATTTGCTACAAGCAGTTCGTTGATATTTGCAACAGCTCCTCCTGCAACAGCACCGCCAACAGTAAGCATGCTGTGATCTGTAAAGATTGTACTCAATACACCAATAGCACCTTCCTTACCAAGAGAAGAAACAATAAAGGCCATAAAAGTTTTCCAGCCAAGACCAAATATTTTTGTAACAGGTTCAATTGCCTGACCAATTTTGTACATTATTGAATTATCCATTGAGCCTGAGCTGTTATAAGTAAGCAGCCAGAATACAAAGGAAACAAGAAGAATAATCTTAAGTACGCGGAAGAAGGTATCCTTTGTTCGGCCAAGAACATAACGGAAAAGGCTTCCCCAGCGTGGTTTATGATATGGAGGAAGCTCCATAATCATTCCGCAGCGGTCTTCTTTTTTAACAAGAGAGCGTCCAAATACCTTTGAAGTAATCCACATATGAAGAACCATTACCGCAAGAATTGCAATTATTACAAGCGGAGCTCCTGCGCCAAACCATACAGTAGAAAGCATTGGTACAACAGCCCAGGCTGCACCACAAGGAATTGCCCAGGCAAGAGCAATTGTCAAAACCTTCTGACCCCAGTTATCAATAACGCGGGCACCTGCAGCACCACCCATTGTACAACCAAAGCTTACAAGGAACGGCATGATTGATTTTCCCTGAAGTCCAAGCTTAGACATGGTGTTGTCAAAAACATAAGAGATTCGAGCCATTACGCCCACTTCTTCAAGAAGACCAAAAACAAGAGTTACACCAAATACAAAGCCAAGCATTTTCAAAATAAAGCTCAGCGAATTGATTACAACATCACAAATAATTGCAGTAATAAAGGCCGGACAACCTGCTCCGGAAAGTGCGTTATTTACAGGATTTACAAGAGCTCCAAGTGCAGAACCAAGTCCCATAAACGGCAAAGCAGGAATAAAGGAAGCAATAAGTCCAAACAAAATTGTAAGAACAACGACAGGCTTTCCCCAGACCTTGTGAGTAATCATGCGGTCAAACTTACCAAGCTGTCTTGTCTTTTTTTGTGACACAACAGTTCCTTCCAAAAGGCTGTCAATCCAGGCAAACTTTTTTTCACCGGTAAGAAGAACACCCTTAGAAATTCTGGCAAGAGTTGCTTCGAATTGTGTGGTTTTTTCTGCTGCAAGAGAATCTCTGATTTTTGCAGTAACAGGAGCATCTCCTTCTATTGCTTTTGCAGCCAGCCAGGTTGAAGAATAACCCGGAATTATATTGTCTTTTACAAAAGCTTTAACCTCTGCATAGACCGGAATCTTCTGATACTCAGCTTCCAGAGATGTAAAAGAAAGTTTTGTCTTTTGTGTTACGGCAAGCTCAAGAGCCTTATAAAATTCATCATAATGTTTTCTGTCCTGTGCTGAAAAAAGAATAACAGGAATACCAAGCTTTTTTTGAATTGCCGCTGCATCAATTTGTTTTCCCTGATCTGCAGCAACATCGCTCATATTCAAAAGCAGGAAAGTTGGAACTGTAATTCCTGCATAATCTGCAAGCATATAAAGACTGCGTTCAAGCTGAGAACTGTCAGCAAGTATACAAACAACATCTGCCTTACCACCTGCAATATAATCGCGGGTAATTATTTCTTCGTCAGAGTTTGCAGAAAGACTGTAGGTTCCGGGCAGGTCTGCTACAAGATATTTTTTTCCGTTATATTCAAAGTTTCCTTCTTTTTTTTCTACTGTTTTTCCTGGCCAGTTTCCTACGTGCTGTTTAAGTCCGGTAAGTGCATTAAATAAAGTTGATTTACCGGAGTTAGGCTGGCCTAACAATGCTATTACTGTTTCGTTTTTTTCTGTCATACAGCTGCTCCTTTGCTTGTTTCTTCTACGTCAATCAAATCACATTCGTTGCGGTTGAGTGCAATCATTGTATCTCGTGAATACACAAGAACAGGACGACGTTTTTCATTTTTGATTACTGTAAGGCTGCAGCCGGGAGTAAGTCCAATAGAAGTAATTCTGCTTACAAAACGTGTATCGCCATTAACATTAGCAATAATTCCGCTTTTGTCTTTTTCGAGTTCTGATAATTTAATCATAACTTTCCTCTAAATTATTTTTGATTCTTTTGATTTTCAAGAAAGGCGTGGACATTAGGATATGCTGTGCATGAGGAATGTCCGCAGGAACCGCAGTTGCCGCCACAGGAGGGATGACGGCCACTGCGTTTGTCTTTTATTAAGGAGGCAATGATAAGAGCAACAATACCTATGAGTACGATTGAAATAATTATTGTTCCCATGTTTGCTTCCTTGTATGTTGCCCTAAAAAAATTATTTTACCAATGCCTTAGGTCTTCTGAACAATGCCCAGACGAACACTGCAAGAACCAGAATGGCAAGAATAAATCCAACTATATTTCCGGCTCCGCCAAACATGCTTCCAAATTGGTAAACCACAAAGGAAACAGCATAGGCAAAACCACATTCCCAACCAATTGCAGCCCAGGTCCATTTGCGGCTGTTCATTTCGCGCTTAATGGCACCAATTGCAGCAAAACAAGGAGCACAAAGCAGATTGAAAATAAGGAATGAAAGTCCGGAAGCAGCTGTAAAGGTTGCAGCCATGTTAGCCCAGGTTGACTCACCGCCATAAAGAACACCCATTGTACCAACAATGTTTTCCTTGGCAACAAGACCTGTAATAGATGCAACAGCAGCCTGCCAGTTACCCCAACCGATTGGAGCAAAAATCCAGGCAATTGCACTACCAAGCTTTGCAAGAATGCTTACATCCATCTGATCTTCTTCGAGCATTCCAAAACCACCGTCGGCCCAGCCAAAGTTAGAAAGGAACCAGATTACAATTGTAGAAAGGAGAATTATTGTTCCGGCCTTCTTGATGAAGGACCAGCCACGTTCCCACATTGAACGCAGAACATTACCAACTGTTGGCCAGTGGTAAGCAGGGAGCTCCATAACAAAAGGAGCAACTTCGCCCATAAAAGGCTTTGTCTTTTTAAGGATAATTCCGGAACAGATAATTGCAGCCATACCAATAAAGTATGAACTTGCAGCAAGCCATGGATTACCGCTAAAGAGAGCTCCAACAACAAGACCTATAAACGGAAGCTTTGCTCCACAAGGAATAAAGGTTGTTGTCATAATTGTCATGCGGCGGTCACGTTCGTTTTCAATTGTACGGCAGGCCATAATACCAGGAATACCACAACCGGTTCCAATAAGAACAGGAATAAAGGATTTTCCTGAAAGTCCAAAGCGGCGGAAAATTCGGTCAAGAATAAAGGCAATACGAGCCATGTATCCACAAGCTTCAAGGAAGGCAAGGAAGATGAAGAGTACAAGCATCTGAGGAACAAATCCAAGTACAGCACCAACACCACCAACAATACCATCAAGAATCAAGCCTTTGAGCCAGTCTGCACAATTTATTGCATCAAGACCGCTTTCTATGATAGCCGGAATACCAGGAACCCACACACCATAGTCTGCAGGATCCGGTCCTTCTTCGCCATATTTTTCTGCCATTTCGTTAGCTTCTGCTAACACATCAGGAGTGATTTCGATAGGATCAGAAACTTCCATAGTTTCATCATCAACTGTTACATAAGTTACATCGCCGTTTTCATAAGCTTCAAGAATTGCGGCTGTATCTCCATATTCTTCAGCAGCTTCTTCGTAGGCACCGGTTCCAATTCCAAACAGGTGATAGCCGTCGCCAAAGAGTCCGTCGTTTGCCCAATCTGTAGCGGCAGCACCAACTGTTACCATAGAAACATAATAAACAAGCCACATGATTACTGCAAAAATTGGAAGAGCAAGCCAGCGGTTTGTAACAACACGGTCAATCTTATCAGAAACTGTCAACTTGTTGCGGTTCTTTTTTGTTACGCATTTATTGATAATTGATTCAATATACTTGTAGCGTTCTGCAGTAATGATTGATTCTGAATCATCATCAAGTTCTTTTTCGCAGGATTTTATATCTTCTTCAATGTGAGAAAGTTTGTCGGCACTAACACCAAGAGCTGCAATTACTTTTTCATCACGTTCAAAAAGCTTTACAGAATACCAGCGGTGCTGTTCTTCCGGTAAGTCGTGAACAATTGCTTCTTCAATATGAGCAAGAGCATGTTCAACACAGCCTTCAAAACGATGCTTGTAAAGCATAGGCTTTTTAGCATTTGCTTTGTTTACCGCAATTTCAGCAGCTTCTGTACAACCTGTTCCCTTCAATGCAGATATTTCTACAACAGGACAGCCAAGTTCTTTTTCCATTTCTTCTATATGAATTTTGTCACCGTTCTTTTTTACAACATCCATCATGTTTACGGCAACAACCATTGGAATACCAAGCTCTGCAAGCTGAGTTGTAAGATAAAGGTTTCTTTCAAGGTTTGTACCATCAACAATATTCAAAATTGCATCAGGGCGTTCCTTTACAAGATAGTCACGACTAACAACTTCTTCCAATGTATATGGAGAAAGCGAATAAATACCCGGTAAGTCCATTATTACAACATCACCGTTGTGTCCCTTAAGCTTACCTTCTTTTTTTTCTACAGTTACACCAGGCCAGTTTCCGACAAACTGATTTGAACCTGTGAGTGCATTAAAAAGTGTAGTTTTACCCGAGTTAGGGTTTCCGGCTAAAGCAATCTTAATCATTTACTGAACCTCCACCATTTCGGCATCTGCCTTACGAACAGAAAGCTCGTAACCACGAACTGTAACTTCAACAGGATCACCAAGTGGTGCAACCTTGCGTACATAGATTTCTGTACCCTTGGTAATACCCATGTCCATAATGCGGCGTTTTACCGCACCTTCACCATTCAGCTTAAGAACAGTAACTGTCTGGCCTTTTTTTACCTCTCGTAACGTCATTTATATCTCCTATCCAATTTAAAAAATTTCCATTTTTTATCGGCAAGCACAGCTTGCCTCTGTGCCGTTCTATCGATAATCCTAAAACGACCCTTTCGGCTCGTTTTTTAACGGATTTTCGATTATAGGCATTACACAATAATTTTCTGAGCCATTTCACGGCTGATTGCTACACGGCTGTCTTTAATCTGAACAATTACATTCCCGCATATTTTTGAAATAACAGAAACCTGAGTCCCTGCAACAAGCCCCAGATTTTCCAAAAAGCGCCTGACTTCCTCTTTTCCGCTGATTTTTTTGATTAAGAACTCTTCTCCGTCACCTACCATAGTCAAAGGCATTTTATTGCTCCTATTATGGTTAGTACAGACTAACATAGTGTGCAAAAAATATAGTTAGCTTTCGCTAACTAACGACCTAAAAAACATGTTAGCCCCCACTAACCGTTAGATATTATAGTTAGTCACTTCTAACATGTCAACAGAATTTAAGAAAAACAAATAATCCTTTTCCATAATATGTTGAAATTTCCGCTAAAAACAAGTTAAAATTACGCAATGGATAAAGGTTCTTTAGGGCAGCGGCAAACACAAACCCAAAAACAGATTCAAAAACTGTCTCAGATACAGATTCAGGCACTTAAATACCTGGCCATGAATACCCGTGATTTGAGGGAAGAAATATTCAAAGCTGTTGCTGAAAATCCGGCCCTGGAAATTGTAACTGCACCGGAACAAAAAACAGCTTTATCCCGGTCACAAAAAGAATACTCCGGTAAAACTTCTTCTGCAGGAACAGAAGCTGCAGATGCAAACCAGCACGCCCTTGAAGCTCAGGCAGACCGGGGAGAAACTCTGCAGCAACATCTTATGTCCCAGCTGGACCTTATGAAAATTTCCCGCGATGAATACGAACTTTGCCAGAAGCTCATCTACAATCTTGATGAGAACGGCTGTTACGGCTCCATGCTTGCCCCGGAAACTCTGCTTGATAAAGCCCGCCCGGCTCAAAATAAAAAAATGCTGGAGCGTTGTCTGGATCTTATCCAGCACATGGATCCTGTCGGAACCTGCTGCCGTACACTGGAAGAAAGTCTTTTTGTTCAGGCTAAAATTGCAGAGGATGCACCTCCACTTGCGCTTTTTATTCTTGATGGTCATCTTGAACTTTTGTCACCGCCACAGCCAGACCGTGTCCTTAAAAAGCTTTTTGAATATCAAAAAAACTGGCACTCCAAAACCTTTGCCCCGCAAATTGTGCTGGATAAAATCACTCTTGATGAAGACGCCGTAGAAGAAGCAATAAAATATATTCTTAAATTAAACCCCCGCCCTGCAGGTGAATATATTTCTGACACTTCCAGAGCAGATTTTTTGCAGCCGGATATAGTACTTACAGTTGAACGCATACCTGGTTCCATTCCCGTCGACAATTTTGCAAACGGAACAGTTAGCGGCGATAGCAGCTGTCACTTTCAGATAAAATATGCGGGTGGAGACCTGCCTCAGATTCGTCTTGCTGCAAACATAAACTTTGATAAAACGCTTGTTCAACAGGCACAAACTTTTTTGAACCAGCTGCAATACAGGGAGTCAACATTAGCCTTGCAGGGCTGCGCAATTGTTGCCGCACAAAAAGAGTTTTTTTTACACGGCCCCGGAAACCTTGTTCCTCTGACCCGCCGCCAGATAGCTGCACAGCTTAAAATCCACGAATCTACAGTTTCAAGAATGTCGGGAAAAAAATCAAACAAATATATTCAAACTGAATGGGGGCTTTTTCCTTCAGAATATTTTTTTGTTTCGGGAATAAAAACATCCACGGGCAATACAGCCTCCGCAGAAAAAATCAAGGCAGCCATCAGCAGCATGATTGGCTCTTCTACAGCTCCACTTTCCGACCAGGACCTTACCAACCAGCTCAACGCTCAAGGTATAAAAATTTCGCGCCGTACCGTGAATAAATATCGCAATCAGCTTGGGATGGAAAATTCATACGAACAGAAAAAATAAGCTATTTCTTTTTTCCTCTAACAAGAATCTTTCCTGCAACTCTTATTGCTGCCTTCATATACCACGGACTAACTTCGCGGCCGGCAGTTTTTATCATCTGGCGGATTGGAATATTTTGAGGACAATGTTTTTCGCACTTACCGCATTCTATACACGCTGTAGAAAAAGCTGATTCTATACGAAGTCCAACTGTCTGAAAATAATCGTACATGCCGGAAAATTTTGATTCTGAATACATGAGGTTCCAGCCGCGGAAAAGGCCCGGAATATCAATTCCTTTTGGACAAGGCATACAATAGCCGCAGCCGGTGCAGCCAACTTTTTCGGTGCGTTTTATTTCTGCAATTATCTGGTCTATAAAGGCAAAATCCTGGGGAGTAAAATGTCCTGCTACTGCATCACTTGCAATGCGGCAGTTTTCCTGAACCATTTCAAGACTGTTCATTCCGGAAAGTACACAGGTAACTTCACTTTGATTATATAACCAGCGGAAGCCCCATTCTGCTGCAGACCAGCCGTGCGCATTTGAAGCAATCATTTTTTTTGCAGAATCAGGAAGCAGGCCAACAAGCTTACCGCCGCGCAAAGGTTCCATTATCATAACAGGAATGCCTTTTGCAGCCGCAGCCTTAACACCCTCTTCTCCCGCCTGAGAAACCTTATCAAGATAGTTATATTGAACAAGACAAAATTCCCAGTCGTAATCATCCAGAATTTTTTTGAACATTGCAGTGTTTCCATGAAAAGAAAATCCTATATTACGAATCTGGCCGCTTGCTTTTTTCTGAGCAATCCATTCTTTAATTCCCAGGGCCTTGAGGCGTTCCCACTGAGCAAAATCGGTGAGCATATGCATAAGGTAATAATCAACATAATCTGTGCGCAATCGGGCAAGCTCTTCATTAAAAATTCTTTCTACGGCCGCCATATTCGAAACAAGATATTGAGGAAGCTTTGTTGCAATATTGATTTTTTGACGCAGACCATTTTTCTCAACAATTTGTCCAAGAGCCGCTTCGCTACCGGAATACAGATAAGCTGTATCAAAATAATTTACGCCCGCATCCACAGCCGCAAGGATTTCTTTTTCTGCCTTATCAATATCAATACGACCAGCCTTTGTTGAAAAACGCATGCAGCCGTAACCCAAAAGAGAAATATCTTCGCCTTTTCTATTTTTTCTGTATTGCATGATATCAGTTTAGCATTTTTCATTTGTTTTTTCACCATTCCCGTGTTATCTTTATATAGAGGAGAGAAAAACTACAACAAGGGTAAAATGCCCGCAAGGAGAACACTATGGAAAAATCAATAAATGCAGTTGGATTTACATTGGAACAGAAGCAGTCTGACATGATAGATTCAAAACTTAAAAGAATTGCCTACGCAGAAGACCTTATCATAAACCTTACAATGCGCATTAAGCACGACAAAGCATACTCTGTAGAAACAACTGTAAACTTCCGCTGGGGTTCACAGGCTCACGTTTCCAACGAAGATTTTGATTTTGGTGCCGCATTGAACAAAAACATGGACATGCTCGACCAGAAGATAAACAAAGAAAAGGAAAAGAAACAGGAAAAATAAAAGCCTATAACATAAAGAAAACTTGTTCCCAAGTATTCATCTAAAAAACTGGCGCGAGGAAGCAAAACGGTGGGCAAAATTACTCTAATCCGAAGCCGCAGTGCGGCTTCAACCTATAAGCGGGGGTAATGGGGGCGGCACTGAGCCCCCATTGATAGTGACAGATCAACTATTTAATAGTTCCACTACAACAGTCAGCGTCAAGCG
>JAEEGL012789348.1_pt1 | contig 14126 bp, 20 predicted proteins | sample 9134231 | NCBI WGS metagenome assembly JAEEGL01 (sample SAMN16246548, study PRJNA631951) | gut metagenome | biome: gut microbiome; feature: rumen; material: fiber-attached | host: Bos | place: Iran: Karaj | collected 2018-10 | reverse complement strand
TCAACAGCAGGGATCGCAACCTCAAAGCCATCAAGATACAAGCTAGAGATATACATACCCTCCTGGTGTCCAAACAGAATCAGTCTGATGCTTCCATCAGGGTCAATCACAAGGGAGTAATTGACGCCGGCGGGCATCATGCTGCTCTCCGTTGCAGAATCAACCCATTTCTTACAAGGCATATAACCCTGGCGGATCTGGGTTCTTTCTTTCGGGAATCTGATATAGCCGTCTCCGATCGTTCCCAGGGGGAAGTTGATGAAAGAGTTACTGGGAACCGTAACAGCTGCATATGCAAACTCAATCTTACCGACCAGCGTCTGTTTGAGATATACAACGCCATCCTTCATTTCTTCAATGAGGGATTCAGCATTTGCAATATAGGTAAGTCCGCTGGCTGCGGGTAAATTAACAGTTACCTGCGGGCCATTTACGGAGATCTTGCCGCAGATCAGACCCTGCGCCAGGTACTGACCGAGTGCCTTTCTACCGTTTGCGTTGGGATGCATATAGTCACCAGCCATCAGGCCGGGAACCTTCAAGATCGCTTCGGCACCGTCCATATATACGGCACCAACGGCCCCGCAATCTCTGAATGCTTCATAGACCGTATACTGCTGTGCCCGGGTTCCGGTTGCTGCGGTGTTGTTTCCATTTGCGACAAAAGCAAGCATAACTTTTGCGTTGGGGTACTTTGTCTTACAATAGCTTACAAAAGCACCGATAGCGGTCTGAATTGCGGCATAGGTGCTGGCCCAGTCATTCCTTCCGGCTGCTACCAGGATGATGTCAACCTTTTCAGCATCTTCATCGCTGACGGATGCGGAATCTGCGGTGAAATTCTGAAGGAATGTTCCGTCCGCATTTGCAACAGTGAATCCTGCAGCAGAATATGCATAAGTAGTGGCATCGGGAACAAACTTTTTCAGTTCATCGAACATTGTTTCACCGGTAACATCAGGATACAATGTGCCATAAGAATCAGAGATAACAATAGCGTTAAGATTTGTGATACGGTGATCCAGATCATCCAGGCGGTCATTGATCTGTGCGATCTGGCCGTTATATGCTCCAGCCTCAGCCCAGTAATCAGGATTCGCAGGGGGATTTCCTACAGATCCGGGAACGGGGATTTTAGATATATAAGAAGAGTAATTATAATCAACGATGGTAAGCGGCTCATAAGTTACGCCGGCTTCCCATTCACAGCTGGAAGGCGTAATGCTATTAGTGTAAACCTTTGGCACATAACGCGCCCCTACATATTGTCTCATATTGGTTTCCTCCTTAGTAAGATAATACCAGATGGCCATAATCAACACCGGGGATACTGATATCCAGACCCGTAGTGTTAAAGTCGATCTCATCCCAAGTATCCGGGATGTGATATACGATATATCCAGCATCATTGATCTCTACAAAGATCATCGTCGCAAGGTATTTTTGAATGATAGAAACGGCGAAGCTATCATCATAATTATTAACCCAGTTGGTTAAATAGTCAATCTGTCCCTTGATATCGCCCTCAAAAAGAGTAAGCTGCTCCTTCAGTTCAGTGATATCAATGCCCAGTTTCTTTACCTGTTTTAGGATCCAGTCCAGATTGAGCTCATGCCCATCTGTATAAGGGTAAGTATTGAAAAACATATCATCACCTCCTAGATAATAAAGATCCGGTAGGCGGTATCAGAATAGGTCCCGGTGCCGCCGGAGTGAACGATCGTGAAGGTGTGATCCGAAAATGATATAGAGCTCACGCCGTTCAGCTGGATGGTATCAAAGGTCTTGATAGCCTTTACGATAACTGTCATGTTTTCACCTCCTATACATACACCGGAATAATAAACTCCGGCAAAAACAGATCTGTGATCTGGTCGATCAGATTAAATCGGGCCACTTCCAGTTCGCTCATCAGCATTTCCTGGGTAGTAGTTACGCCGATATTACCATACATTCTGCCGCGGTGTACGGAAGCATCCATCCCGGAAGTGGTCTCATCTTCGCTTCCTTTGCTGGTGCCGATCTCAAAACCGCTGCGCTTGCGCTCCTCGGTTCCCTGGTCAGTGGTTCCGGTGGTCTCATTATAGGTTCCGCTCTGGCTGTCAGTCGTGTTTCCGGCTGATACAGTCATATTATCGGAAGAAGTATCAACCGCCGTTGTATCTGTAGCCGTGACCTGTTCTTTCGGGCTATATGAGCTGGTATCGAAAGCAGAAACCTCTGTTTCCGTCACAACAGATCCGGAGTGTGTTTCATTTCCGATTCCATGTTGTGAGGTGTTGTTAGAATTGATAGAGCTGCTTTCCGTGTCACTGCCGCCATTTTTAGAAGCAAGTTCATTGTTTAAGTGGCTTCCGTTTTCGGAGATATCGGAAGCACGACTGTCGCTCTGATCTGTGCTTCTTGACTTCGTGCTGCTTCCTACTTTGTCATCCGTCCATTCTTCCGTTCTGTCATAATTATATAACGGGTCATATTGAATGGAAAGAGCGGTGATCCATTTCTCAATGGTTCTGCGCCACTTGTGCAGCCATGGCGTGATGGCCTGCTGCATGAATACAGGATCAGAATAAAGGACTTCAAACTCACCGCCACGGAGTAAGATATTTGCTACAAGGTCGTCTTTGTCTACTCCTGCCGGAAGGTCATCGAAAGCTGCGAACAGATCCTGGCCGGCATCATTCATCCAATTATAAAAGCCCAGAAGTGTTATCTTCGCGCTGCTCATCGCTTGCACCTCCCTTCTCAGGATCGAAACGCATTTCGATTTTCAGATTAAGTCCGGGATATAACCGGTTGCATAGCTTCGCGCTGCTGGTCAAGGTCTGGAACCATACAAGACTGCGGCTTGTGCTGTCTAATACTCTGCTCTGTGCCTCATCTGTCACCATGCGTTCCTTTTTCTCATAAGGAATTGTCGGGATCCCGATTTCACAATCAAAGTTATTCAGCAAGGTCTGGAAGTCCCGCAGCTGGTCCGTTGTAAGATAAGAAGATTTGAGGTCTCTGCGCTCCAAAAACTGCCACGGCTCCGCCTTATCAGTCGGATCGTTTAAGAGCTTCTGATCCCAAACAACCGCCGGTTCTCCCTTGTTGATCAGATCCAGCATTTTCTTAATAGCCTGGCCTGCTGCTTTGTTTCTTGCCCCAATCATGAACGCAAACTTGTTATTCACAAGGGACATATTGATTGCATTATCCAGCAAGGAAAGTTTCACAGCATAATAGGTGATAATATCCCATATGCCCTGATAGTCGGGAGTGAGCTTTAAAAGCTCGCAGTCCCTCCCGATCTTCAGTTCTAAGCTCTCATCGAGTGCCGGATTAGTGATGATAGCATCCGTCGGCTGATAATAGAAAGAAACACCCTTTAAGGCGCAAGGCTGGAACCAATGCCCGCGCTCCTCATCCTGTGAGATTGCAACCTTGCCAAACCGGAACAGACAATAGTAAAGAAAATCTTTTACAGATCCTTCCCATGCATCCGGGCCGGAGATATCCAGAACAGACTGCGCCCTCTGGAAAAGTGCCCGTTCCCAAAATGCAAATGTATCATTGTTGCAATACTTCACAGTAGATGGAAAGTGCGTTCCTTCATATTCATTCAGCTGTTTATAGTTGAATGGAAGGTATCTCATCAGCTCACCTCCTTAGACGCTGGGAGGGATATATCCGAACACATAAGCCACCAGCTCATTATATTTTGCGGGTGCAGGAAGCAAGAAAGCCTGGGTGCCGTCCGCATAATTCTTAATGGACACGGCCAGGGTAGATGCTGCGGCATCCGGTACAAAAGTAATATCATAAGTCACATTAGTAATATGGAAGCCCTCCGGGAGCTTCACAGCATCCCCGGACAGAACGCCAGGGATATCACTGTCATCGATTGTGTGATTTGTTCCATCACTGGAAAGATGGAACGCGAACCATCTGCCCTTGTCCATGAATGGAAATTCATTCTTTTTCAGCATAGCATTTCCTCCTATTTCAAAACTACTTTATTCGGACGGTCAAACAGTTTCTGTTCGTCAATCCGTCTGCGCACAAGTCCCGGAAGGACTTTCCCGCCGGACTTTACATATTTCGGAATGGAATTTGATATTTGCCGGATGGTACGGGTCCCCCGCTGCGTCAGCTGTGTAATGGATCCGATATTGAAAGCAAAAGAAACCAGCGCGTCAAACTGGTTCTGCGTCCAGTGGTATTTATTCTCATAAATACTTACATGCTGCTCAAACTTTGCCAGGTCATCCATGAGAAGTGCGTCGGCCTGTTCCTGGGTGATCTCCATATCCGGCTTTACCCATTCGGAATAGTGGCCCCATCCGATTGTATAATACTTTTCTGTCGGTACTGCTTTATATGCATGAAGCCTGCACCCCTCATATTTCTTAATGAGCGCAACCCCCCCTTCACTGATCTTCACGCGTTACCCTCCAGCTTGTCACATAGCTTAGTGATCGCAATGGTGTTGTTGTTTATGGCCGTGGTGACTTCTTTCATCTCTTCCTTGTGTTCTTTGATGATCTCGTCCACCTGTTTTTCATAGTGATCCATCTGGTATTTCACATAAAATCCCATGGCGACACAAGCAGCAATCGGAAAGCCAACGGTTGAAATTAAAGTAGCAATATCAGACATAATTTATCCTCCATAAAAGAAGGGACGGGGATAGCCCCGCCCCTCCGGGTGTATTAGCCCATGTAGAAGATGACGCAATTCTCGGTGAAGTCTGCCAGGTAATTGCGGGAGAAAGTCCACCAAATGTTGCGGTATCGCTTGCGAGCTTCAACGGGAGTACTCAGCGCATCCTCCAGCTGATAGTCGGTCATGAGTGCGTCCTGATCGAAGATCATACCCACAACATAATCCAATGCGACTGCGCTGCCCTGGTCGATCTCTCCGGTAGTGGTGTCGATGATGGCGGGAGTGCAGCTGATCGCAGCAGGATCGTTGATATTCTGCCAGTAGGTCACACCTTCGTAATTATCCAGAGACAGATACTCAGGATTGAAGATCTCAGGCATCACATAAGCTTCCGCTCTGGTGAACAGAGGTGAATACAGCAAAGCGCGCTGGCGATCCTTGGGAGTGTGTCTCAGCAAAGTATATCCGGCTCTGGTAGGAGACCAGTGATACTTCGCGCTACGCTCGGTCATATAATCGGAAGTCAGCTTGAACACACGCACAAAGAATTTAAGGAAGCTATCCAGGTGCGTAGTGAGCAGATCCTGGCGGTTATAGCTGGTAAGGAATTCAGCGTTATAAGCTGCAGTAAGGTCGATGACGGAACCGGGCATATCAGAGGACATATCATAAACCGCTGCGATATGGTTAATGATACCCATACGGTTGAATGCTTCCTTCTGGCTCTCAATGTCGTTTGCCTTCTCGGTCATGATACCGGCAACAAAGTCGGAAAATTCGTTCTCATTCCGGAATGCTTTTTTCAGCTGATCTTCGTATACAGTGGTGCTGTCCTGCCATACGGACTGGCCGCCAAAGTTCACCTCAAGTGGCTGGGGCTGGTTCTGTACCCACATGGATTTTGTAGACTGCGCTACGGGAGGAGTGCCGGAAGGGTTCTCTCCGTTGTCGTAACCGTCTGCAAGGTTGGTATAAAGCTGGGTGTTCCAGTCACCGGAAGCCTGCGCTTCTCTGGAATAGAAAGAGATCTTTCTAAGTCTGCTGGTATAAGCTCCGGTGTTCAGCGCGTCGATGATACGCAGCTTTGCTTTGTAAGGTCTCACTGCCATCAGGGTACGGCCGATGACAAGCCCCAGAGCGTTCAGGGTGTTCTCCGTTCCGGTTGCCAGTACGGTTTCTCCTGCTGCTACAAAAGAGGAAGTATCTACCGCCTGGATGGTTGCATCCTGGCCGGTTGCTTCCTTAACCAAAAGGTTCATGAGGACATGACAGTCCTGCGGGGTGAGTGTTCTACTCATATTCATTTCCTCCTATTACATAAATCTTCTTGCGATCTCCTCCGCCAGTTCCTCCCCGGTCTTTGCGGGATCCTTTGCGGAAAAGTCCACTTGTGTCACATTGATCTTTTGTGCTGCTTCCAGCTGTGCGGTGAGATCCGCAATCTGTGCTTTCAGCGCATCCAGATCTTTATTATCATTAGCTCCGGTGCTCCCGCTTTCCGGTTCGTTCTGCTGCTTCGGTTGTTCAGGTTCTGTTCCCTGCTGCTCCGCAGCTCCTTCCGCCGGGTTCGGCGTTGCCTGGGTAGTGGTTTCCGGCTCCTGCGCTTCCAGAGCCATCAGCTCCCGAACCTCCGCCGGACCAAAACCCGCCTTTGCTAATGCAATAATATCATTCAGTTTCATATTTATTTCTCCCTTCTGTGCCGCGTATAACAGTATGAGGGGAGTGCTTGTCAGCTGGTCAGGCTTCCCAGTCGCCTACGCGAATGACCTCTGGGCTTCTGCTTCTCCCCTCATTTTCAATATATAACGAGTGTTACATATTGTCAAACTATTCATAATAAAAGCCGCTGTTCAGATATCCGTTAATGATCTCTTTGTCAGTATCATTCAGGGCGGACTGGACGGAAGCACCCATGCACTGGATATATCCCGGTATGGTTGATAAAGTTTTGGTAGCCATGCAAGGAATACCATGAACATTTATTCCGGCGTTAGGATCTTCGCTTGTGTCTCTACTGATAGACCACATTCTGATATTCATATCAAGACCACTTCCCGCACTGGATGAAATGCCACCGATACAAGAAGGGGTTGGGACCAGAGCGTCACCGGCAGACACGGCACCGTGAGCAACCGCAGCGGCTCCCAGAGCACCACCTGCGGCAATACCCGCGCTAACGCTAATGATGGAATTTACAACTCCGCTAATATTTCCGGTGGCAGCTCCGATGGGAAAATCACAGCCACTTTCACCGCCATATGTACCGATCCGAACCGGTCCTGCGTCAAGCTGGTAAGCAAGGGTTCCGGTCATACGGTCACGACTTATTGTTACTGTAAGCGTAGACTGTCCCAAAATATCAGTGGTAGGCACCTGGATAACACCGACAAATGGAAGATAAATATACATTTGAATGGTAGATCTTCTCCATCCGGTAATAGTACCGGGCCACGGGATCGACAGTGAAACAGATCTAATTTCTGTAATATCACCGATAAAACCCGCATTCGTATATCCGGTGTTATGCTGGCCTAAGTAAACAGGGCTTCCCGTAACACCTTCTGAAGGAAATGGGACCCAGCGACACGATCTGATATTATCGCCGGCATTTCCATATGAAATCTGCTGCTTGAAAAAATTTCCGATCAGATCACCAAGCCATTCGATGGACTCTTTTATCTGTTCAATCGTATCACCCTGGACACTGGGCGGTGTATAAGCATTGAAAACACTATCAGACCAGGAAGCCACGGAGGAAAGAAAAGCAGCAAGCCCCATTACAGGGAATGAAAGCAGCTCTATACCATTATCACCGGTACAAACAACCCGGAAGGATCCTGCGGAGCTTGTGGTCCATGGTAAAGCCCCTGTCTTTTCGGCATAGATTACTTCTGCCTGTTTCGGCAATCTGGGGTCTACAAGTTTGGTATTTCCGCCTTGTGTGGAATATAATACAAAAGCACTTGTCGCTCCGATCTCAGCTTTAGCCGTTGCCATGGGATCGATAGAACACACTACTTCGCTAGTGCCGTTTGTGTTGGAAATGATATCCTCAACATAATAATAATCACCGAAAGCCTGGATATAATTCATGCTCCAGTTATAGCCGGAAAGAATAAAAGTCGGATGCTCTCTGCTGGTGTTATCCTTTAATACAACAGTCAGATCCGTTCCGGTGGTGCTGGGCTGCTTCGTGCTGTTCTTCCTTTTTGAAAATCCGTTCCAATATGTGATCTGCATATATTACCTCCTATAATAAAATAAGAGGGAGCGCATATCGCGCCCCCTCCATGCGGGGAGAAAGGTGATCGGAATAGGGATGCCCGATTTCACCTTTATAATAACACTTGTTTCTTATATAAACAAGTCACAGATCACCTTTGCTTCCCGGTCAGATAAATATAGTCACTCCTCATCCAGAAGCTGCTGCACCTGATCGCTGATAGTCTCAATATCATCATCCGACAGATCTACCCATGCATGATTGTAATACTTGTCATTCGATCCCTTGTAGCTGGGGAAAGAAACGAAAGTGCCATTCTTTCCATCTACCAGGGTGCAGCCATAGATGGAAACACCGTTTACCTTCATATCGAAGAAAGTGGTTTCCTTCTTGGTTTTCTTGTTCGCGTAGTTATGTGCGCGGGTTACTTCGATCTCCAGCTCCTGGATCTTCTCAGATTTCTTCATTGTGATTTCCTCCTAAGTTTTGATTAATAGTATTGAGGTCAAGGCTTGCATCGGGCTTTTTATCATCCGGCCATAAAGGCTGGGAGATAACACTTTTAATCTGGCCTACCATCCATTCGGTGTAAGTCACCTTTTCCATGAGTGCCTGGATAATGTCCTCAGATGGACAGTAGCTGATTGCTTTGATACGGTCCTCCGGCTTTAATGCCAGGAGCATCTCCGCTGCTTTAGTCATCTGCACTCCCTTCCGGAGCATATGCTTCCGTGGTGAAATAATCGATTGAAGTGAATGGGATATGAAGTGTGCAGCTCTCACATCCCTTATCTACCACATCGATACGATTGATATGAATGATCCATAAGGATCTATCAGAATAGAACCGGAATTCCTTGTCCTTATCCTTCATCCGGATTGTTAATACTTCCATTTCTTTCTCTTCTCCCTTCGCGTATATAATTCACAAAGTTATCCGCTTCCTTATTAAGAAAATCGGAAGCATCACACTTTCTTCTGAATGCTTTGAAAGCGATACCCTCCGGCAAGATTGAAAGCGTCCACATCCCACCATATTTTGTGCTCCATTTTCCATTCAGATAGAATGGTATATGCTGAGTAATTCCAACGCTCAAATCATCTGTAATATATCGCACATAGCCAGGTATCTCTACCATTGCATATTCGCCTTTATAGTTACGGCATTGGATTTTATACTTTCTTTCCTTCCAGTGTCTCATACAAAGGTCCTCCTACTTCATCCCCGACCTTCTCATAATAAGCAAGATAGATCAGCTCCCGGATAACTTCGGAATAGCTGCGGTCTTTTGCGATATATTTCAACTGCTCCCAGCTCTCCTCAGTAAGATAAAACTGCTTCTGCATTAGTGCTCACCTCCTTATCCTTCATTTCTCCACAACGCAATAAAATCATCTTGCGCCTTTACAGCTGCATCATACGCGTTCTTTGCTGCCGTGAATGCTGCTCGTGTTTTCATGATCTCCTCATCATAAGCCTTTGCTTTTAATGCAGTGGGTTCCATGTCCTTAAAGATCCCAATACCGAATTCTTCATACAACACAGCCGTCTGTTTCTTGTCAATGTTGGATGGATGGAATGTATAGACTGTTTCGATCTTCTCCCATTCATAATCTGTCAATGCTACAGCCTTACGCGCCGTTATCAATTCCTCAAATTCACTTCTAAGCATCATAACACCTCCATACCCGGTACGATCTGGATTGTTCCATCCTCGTTAATGTCCCGGATGACCTGCGGCTCTGCGTCCAGATCAGGAGCGAACCATGCGCGGCCGGTGTAAAGCTCGCTCTTGGTATTGTACTGGATATCCAGACGTAAGATACACCAGTTATGCATCCAGCCGTTTTGCTTCGTAAGTGCCTTGCACAGAGCTTCCGCTAAAATTGTGATTGTTTCCATGTTTTCTTTCTCCCTTCCGTCAGCTCCTGCTGACATTATCATTATACATATATTTATATTTATCTGTCAACAATTATTTGCAATATTTAAGATTTTACTTATTAACTAAAATCTAAACCTTGAAAATTGACTTATAATTGATAATCAGGTCATACATGGAATAGGTCTCAAAGACTACCTTATCGTCAATACAGGCTTCCCGCAGATCGAAAATGTGATCCCTGAAAAATGCTTTCTGCTCATTCTCCCGGTTCAGATTGTAGACCTTGCACTTATCATTCCTTCGCTTCGTGATCTGATACTCCCCATCCTTCATATATACATAGAAAGTGTTACTCCGGTACTGGATCCCGACTACCGGGCGACATCCCTTTAGACTGATCCGACCGACGCTGGAAAGGTCATCATAACCAAAACTGTTACCATATGCCATGGCTCCCCAGTCGGTTCCCTTCATGGCAGCATATACCGGAGAAGATCTTTCCTTCTCCAGGAAGTCCTCTGACGCTTTGAGAAGGTGCAGCAGGATCTGCCGCCCTTCCGGGTAGTAGTATTCACTTTGTGTCGCTTGCATCTGTGCAAAATCATCTGTGACCTCAAAGAAATTAAAGATGGGATTGCTTAATCTTACCGCATTCGCTAACATAACCATTGGAAGGACCGGAAGTCCCTTGTGCGTCCGGTCTCGTTCAAGGGTTTTATAAAGATCCATCACCTGCTGCCCCTCTTTACGGTTTACCCGTTCCCAGGGCTGCGGGATGAATTCATCAAATATCACAATGTCGATAAGTTTATGGAATTCAAACCCTTTAATATCGCGTAAATTGTTGAGTGATAGAATATATCCCACTGGCAATCCTTCCGGTTCTTCCTTTTCATTGAAAGCCCAAAAGCCCCCGATCCCTTTACTGATCAGCTTCGGATGGATGCTCCATCCCATATCGCGGTTCAGTGCATTAAAGGGGGAAAAGTCAATGGTGTTTCCCCCGATGGTGCTATTCTTACATATAGTATCTACATCGTCATTGGTTCTCTTGATAAATGCAAAGAGCATCCCGTGAGACGCGGCATATTTTAATGTACTGTAGGTCTTTCCGGTGTTACGGCCGCCAACGATCATGTTAAGCCAGCACCCCTTCGCCAGATCGTCTGACACATCATAATAATATTTCTTAGGTTTCGTCATATCAGATCCTCCTCATCATATACCTGAATTGATATTTCCTCCTGGAACAATCTTTCCCAGTCTCCCTCCGTGATGGCAGCTCCCAGCAGATAGTCGCATGGACTTAAATCTATACTGTCGCCGGTTTCGTTACCGTGTTCGTCCGTATAAATTTCATTATAAAAATGAGTATGCTGCTTCTTGCCGGTGCTGGATCCCGGAAAGATAAAACCGATCCGGAAATTTTCGATATTATCCTCCAGGCACCCCGCGCCACGCTTCGGCACTCCGGCAACCGTGATATGCAGCTCCCCGTCGTCCTGATCGCGGCCACAGTAACGCTTCGCGCCGGTCATCCGAAACTCCGTGTAAACCTTATCTTTTTCCGCAACGCCTAACCAGTAATCATGGCCATTTACATGAGCCGGGCCGTAACCGTTTGCCCGGAGTTTTTCTTTGCATCTTTCATTATAGGAAGAAAGTCGCTCCTCATTCCATTTTGTAGCATAGATACTATCAGTATCTGAATATAACCAGATCCCGCCGTTTTCATAATCGACACATTTTCCCAGATGGAAAAGGTTTCTCATGGCGTAGCTTGTCACCCAGCATCCGACAAAGTACGGAAGAACAGATCCTTTTCTACCTATATATTTTGCATACTCCGATTCCATGTCCTTTTCTTCCGGTCTGTATTCCCCGGAAAAGTGCTCTATGCCGTCATCGTCTGTAAAGTCCTCATATACTTCGGTGATGTTCTCCCTGACAGATCGCTGTGCAAATAATCCATAAATGGAATTGAGCCTGGCTTTTGCCAGAGCATAGAGAACGGGATCTCCGCCCTTCAGCTTCTGCTTTTCCTCAAACAATTCGAACACATAATCAGTGATCCAACGGGGCAGATACTTCTTGACGGCCACTTGCACCTCAACACAAACGGCATTTTCATAGTCATATTGTTCTGCGATGGTTTCCAGATCGACTTCGTTCAGATAGATTTCTGCATATGCTCCTGCCAGCACTCGCCCGTTATCCTGCACAAGGTTGATATCTTTTACGCACTTGCTGGCCTGCAGCGCGGGCATGGGTATAAAATCATCCCTTAATTTGAATTTATACAGAATGAGCTTGAACATATAAGCATAATTTTCTGTATTCTTCAAAATGTAATCTATGCTGCAATTATCACGGGGAGAAAATCTCTCTCCTGGGTATTTCTCCGACAAAATACAGTATGGATAGCTGCTGGCAAAGTCCCGGCACTCAATCAGCCCGGTAATGGTTCTGGATAAATAATGCCGGTTTCCATGGGTATATCCGCCATGAAACATCTGTATTAATGTCAGATACTGTTCCCAGGTAGGACACAGCCGCAAAAACCATTCATGTGCATGGTGTGCTTTCCCGCGCGTTCTGATCTCCTCACGGGGTATTCCGGTTGCGGTATATGGCATGGAAAAAATATGTTTTCCCAGAGCATCCATGGTGGCCTGGATGCACTCGACACCCGCCAGCGTATCGTGCTCTATATACTCCAGCTCGTCATCCGTGAATGTCTCGTCCTGGTTCCTCAGCTTGTCATAGTCCCATTTTCCGACGGCCTTCTGGTGCTTAACATTCATGTCCTTCGCCCATTTATCCAGAGAACGCTGCGCTAATATAAGACTGTCTCGCATGATGATACCATTATTAAATTTTACGTAGATAGGAAAATAGGGTTTTGTGTTCAGCTGCTTTTCCGGAAACCCGAAACCATCAAAAAGAAAGCGGCGCATGAATACAAAGTCGTAACTCATGTTATGCCAGTAGATAAATGTGATCTCTCCGGCCATGGACTTATGGATCCGATCGAAACATGATACCATGTCGGACGGTTTCCGTCCCCAGAGCGTTACCAGGTTCCTATCAAACGCTCTAATGGAAATGGTCCAGGCGACAACATGATTTTCGTGAACGCCGGATGGATCCTTCTTGCTGGTCTCCGTGTCGGCCATGATGATACAATCGTTGTAAGTCTTATTATCTCCGCGCCCGCTTTTCTTCTTCCATAATATATATTTAAGAACAGAAAAATCGAATTCATCCCAGTAACACATCAGATACGGCTGCGACTGTGCTATGAGGTCGCGCCGGATCTGTTCCAGCTTCTCCCGCTTCATGGTTATTTCTCCCCGGCTTTATTTAATTCCGGAAACAGATACAACAGATCTGCTCCGTTCTCCTCGATAAATTTCCGTGCCCTTGCGTCTACTTCGCTGTCATCGGATAATTTCAGATGTTTCGCGGAACCTTCCTCGATCGCTTCTTTGATCTTTTGAGGATCTGCCTTCTGGATCGCGCCAACGGCCCGGAACCTTGTTCCCGATCCGTACTGAGTATCCAGCAGCTCATTTCCGCCCCGCTCAAAGAATGTCGCAAGGTCCTGCCATGTGAAGCTAGTGCCGTTTGTTTTATTGAAGCTGTCAGCGCGCTTTTTATAGATATCCTCTATCCCCTGCTTTGTGCTGGTTGCGCTCTCCAAAAACTGCTTGATATCCTCAATCTTCGCCGCCAGCTCCTGCGGTGATTGCGGCGGCGCGGTATTAAATCGTGTAGCACCTGATCCGCTCCAATGCTCAATATCTTTCATGGCGCGTGAATAAGACCATTCCAGAATATTTTTATAATGCTCCTCATACGAATATGCTTCCAGACGGACAAGCCGCTGATCTGCCGCTTTTGCCAGTCTCCGATAATACCGCTCCATGCTTTCACCGGGTTTCTGCGCTGTATTATATTTCCGATATGCCATGTTTTGTACCTCCTTTGTATCATTATACATATATTTATATGGATTTACAAGCCGTTTTCTATATGATAACATGAAAATAACTCTCACGTGTCTACAGTTACATTCTATTTGCCGGATCGCGCCAACAGTCCGGCCCCGCTGGTCATAGAAAGTACCTCACTTTCTTTTCAGCCCGGATCATTTCCAGATGGTCCGGGCTTTTTTTTTTGCGTCCTGAGTTGCCCAGAGGTTGCCCGGGAGTTGCCTGAGAGTTGCCTGAGAGTTGCCTGAGAGTTGCCAGCAGGCGGCCGGAGATCGTCAGCCGGTCGGATGGCCTGAGCAGGGCGGAGAGAGTGTCGGGTCACCGGCTCAGATGGGGGAGTTTAGCGCGGTAAAGTGAGTGTAATTCTATCAC
>JAEEGL012577150.1_pt1 | contig 14126 bp, 10 predicted proteins | sample 9134231 | NCBI WGS metagenome assembly JAEEGL01 (sample SAMN16246548, study PRJNA631951) | gut metagenome | biome: gut microbiome; feature: rumen; material: fiber-attached | host: Bos | place: Iran: Karaj | collected 2018-10 | reverse complement strand
ATAGCTGCCATACTTGGGGACTTCTATTTTGACCTCAATGACGATGTTTTGATGAAGGATATCCTGTCGGGAGCCTACACGGGCGTTCCGGCAGGCCACAATATTCAGATGCTGTATCCGATAAGTGCCCTGATCGCCCTGTTCTACAGGCTTATCAGAGGGCTTGACTGGTACGGCATTTTTTTGTGCGGCTGCCAGTTCCTGTGCCTGTTTATTCTGGCATTTAAGATGCTGCAGAGCAGTAAGAGCAAGGCGTTCGCAATTGCCACACAGGTTTTTATGTTCATGTTTGCGCTGGGGACAATCCTTTCACACTTCGTCTTCGTCCAGTACACATTCACCTGCGGATTCCTTTCGATGACTGCGGCTTTTCTGATAGTGACAGGAGCTGAAAAGAGGAGAACAGACAACATTCTGGCGCTGGTACTGATCATCCTTGCATACCTGATAAGGTCGGAGATGCTTCTTTTGACCCTCCCCATTGTGGGAGTGGGGATACTTATCAAATGGGCTCTGGAAAGGATGGAACTTGAGAATGGCGTAGAAGATGGCATCCAGATTTCCAAATACGGAGAGCGGAAAAAGAACTTCAGGACCTATGCAGCCCTGTGTATTGCAATACTTCTTGGAATTATAATATCGACCGTTATTCATAAAGTATCCTACAGCAGCCCCGAGTGGAAAGAGTTTAACGCGCTGTTTGATGCAAGGACAGAGCTCTACGACTTCCAGTTCATTCCTGATTATAATGAGAACAAGGAATTCTATGACAGCATCGGAATCTCGAAACCTGAGCAGGAGCTTCTGGTGAACTACAACTTCGGAATAGATGACGAGATAGACACTGACGTGCTGAACAGTGTTGCTGAGTACGCAAGTAAACTCAAGACTGATGAGATACCTCTTGTAAAGGGGCTGATTTTGAGCATAAAGCCATATCTTTACAGGCTTCGCTATGTGTCCCTGCAAAAGAGCTATGAATACCCCATGACTGATGCGCCTTACAATGTGATCGTAGGACTTCTGTATCTGGGCGTGGCGGCAATTTACCTGATCTTTGGAAAAAAGGGAAGACGGCTTCCCGTGATATTGATGCTGATACTCCTTTTTGCATGCAGGTCGAGTCTCTGGCTGTACATAATCGTAAGGGGCAGGGATCCAATCAGGATCACTCATCCGCTGTATCTTGTGGAGTCGGCAGTTCTTTTGGGAATGCTGGCGAAGGCAGAAATAGATAACAGGCGATATGCTTATATACCTCTGGCGCTCGCAGCTATTGTCTCCGCGCTCTTTATACCAAATCAGGTGGGCGTAATCAGAAATGAGATGGAAGAGAGAGACAGGATGCGTTCCCACTATGACGCGCTGTATCAGTACTTTGAAAATAACTCCGACAACTTCTATTTCGTGGACGTATACACCAGCGTATCTGCCACTGAAGGGGATGAGAAGACCTTCTCCGAGAAGATGTTTGAGGATGTAAACAACAACCTGGCAAACCACGACCTGATGGGCGGCTGGGCATCAAAAAGCCCGCTGTTTGAGGAAAAGATGGCGGCCTATGGATTTACTTCCATGCAGGATGCGATTCTTTTGGACAATGTTTACGTAGTAAATAAGCCGACTCAGGAAATTGACTGGCTATCTGAATACTATCTGGACAAGGGAATCAAGACTGAGATTAAGGCTGTGGAAATGGTTACGGACGGATTCGTCATCTATAAAGTTGAGAGAGTAAATTGACAGGAATAAACCATGAGTGATGACAGATTTCTTTTGACCGGAGAGCTGGTGAGCCTTCGCCTGATGGAGGAGAGCGACTTCCCTCTTATCGTGAAATGGCGCAACACAGCCCGGGTCAGGGACAATTTCATATATCGCGAACCCTTCACTCTTGAGGGACAGAAGATCTGGCAGGAGACAATGATAGACACGGGTAAGGTGGTCCAGTTGATGATCTGCGAGAATACCGGCGATGGAAGGCCGGTTGGTTCAGTCTACTTCAGGGACATAGACAGGGATAACCTGACTGCAGAGTATGGAATCTTTATTGGCGAAGATGACGCAATAGGCCGTGGATATGGGAATGAGACAGCGGACCTGGCCCTTGAGTACGCAAGGGATGTGATGGGACTTAAGGATCTGATCCTGAGGGTATTTACCAGAAATGAGGCTGCAATAAGAAGCTACGAGCACGCCGGCTTTGAAAAAACTGACTTTCTTCCCGAGGTTCAGTGCAGTGATGGTCAAAAAGATGATATGATATTGATGAAAAAGAGTTTATAGATGCGAGGTGCATTAAATGACCGGCAAACTGATAAGTTACGTTATACCCTGCTACAGGTCGGAGAACACGCTTGAGGCAGTGGTAAAAGAAATAGAACAGACCATGGGAAAGATTAGCGCCTATGACTATGAGATCGTCCTGATAAACGACGGATCTCCTGACAATACCTGGAACACAATCAGGAAGGTAGCAGCTGAGCGAAGCGATAAGGTGACGGGCATAAATCTTGCGAAGAATTTCGGGCAGCATGCCGCTCTCATGGCGGGACTCAATGCAAGTATGGGTGATATAGTCATCTGCCTGGACGACGACGGTCAGACTCCTGCTGATGAGGCGGACAAGCTGATCGCTGCCATCGAGGGCGGTGCAGATGTGGCCTACGCAAGATACGCAAGCAAGCAGCACAATGCCTTCAGGAACTTTGGAACAGCCATGAATGAGTGGATGGCGTCTGTGATGCTTGGTAAGCCAAAGGACCTCTATGTATCCAGTTACTTTGCTGCAAGACGTTTTGTAGTTGACGAGATGATCAAGTATGAGAGCTCCTATCCTTACGTAATAGGTCTGGTGCTTCGTACCACTAGGAACATTGTCAACGTGGATGTGAACCACAGGAAAAGAGAAGTCGGACAGAGCGGCTACACTCTTGGTAAGCTCTTTGCTCTCTGGATCAACGGCTTTACTGCCTTCAGTATAAAACCATTGAGGATTGCAACTGTATCCGGTGTAACCTTCGCCATTTTAGGCTTTATCTATGGCATCTACACCGTTGTGAAGAAGTTTGTTAATCCCGATGTTCCCATTGGATTTTCGGCGCTTATGAGTGCGATCATCTTCATGGGCGGCATGATGATGCTGATGATGGGCATGATGGGGGAATACCTGGGAAGACTTTATATTTCCCAGAATAAGAATCCACAGTACGTTATCCGGGAGACAACTCGCGATGAAGAACGATAGAGAAAACACACTGGCCTGGCTTATGTCAGGCTTGTTTGGCGTTTTAACAGGAGCATTTTTGTACATAGGCTACACTCTGGAGTCAAAGGACTACATCGACCTGACAGACAGAAACGGCCTTATTATTATGTTTATGATGATGGTGATCTTCACCATGGACACCAGATATGTCTGGAAGAACTACTGCCTGGCAAAAAGCGGCGGGGTAAAGCTGTTTGGAATATTAAAGCTTCCTGAGGCAAAATCCGAGCAGGTTGTGAGCAGGCAGGATTTTCCGGTGAACTACGGATCCATGGTTCTTTTGTCAATTCCCGTACTTCTTGCGGAATTTCCGGGATTTTTCGTATACGATGCGGCTGATGAGCTCAACGAGGTCCTCACCAGGACATTTACCACCCATCATCCGCTTTTGCACGTCCTTCTTCTTGGGGGAGTGATAGCTCTTTTCCATAAGCTGACGGGCTCGTGGAATGCGGGTATAGCGGCGTATCTCATTCTTCAGATGCTTGTGATCGCGGCGGTTTATGCCTATGTTGTCACTTATCTGCAGAAAAAAGGCATGGGAAAGAAGGGGAGGATCTTCTGGATCATTTATTACGGAGCCTTTCCTACCATTGTCATGTACACGCTATGCTCCTGTAAGGACGGACTATTCTCGGCGTTTCTTCTTCTGATAACCATATTCCTTGTGCAGCTCATAGCTGATCCGGAGGGCTTTTTATCGGATAAAAGGAAGGTGGCGCTCTTTGTGATATCAGCGGTCCTGATGCCTCTTTTCAGGCACAACGGCTTCTATGCCTATCTGGTATTTGTGCCCTTTGCCCTTTTGTATTTCAGAAAGAAACTTGAGAAAGTTCTGGTGGGGATGCTGGTGCTTCCGGTGGTCCTCTACCTTATCTTTTCAAATCTTCTGGCTTTAGTATGCGGTGCTGAAGGCACCCACCATCAGGAGATGCTTACGGTGCCTATCATGCAGCTTGCACGGGTATACACCCTGGAGGGTGACAGCCTGTCTGCAGAAGACAAGGCAGTGATCGAAGCCTACATCCACAAGGAGAATCTTGAGAAGTACACCCCAAGGTGCGCAGACCTCGTAAAAGTAGACTTCGACAACGCCCTCTATGAGGAAAACAGCTCCGATTTCTGGAATGTGTGGTTCAAGGTCTTTAAGGAACATCCTGCAGCCTATCTCAACGCATGGCTCCTGACTTCCTACGGCTACTACTACCCGCCGGCAATCTTCAACGTATACAAAGGCAACTCAGTCTACACCTTCACCTATGAAGACAGCTCCTACTTCGGCTACGAGGTAGAACCTCCGGGAGAGCGCACCAGTCTCATCCCTGCGATAGACAGCCTGTACCGCTACCTGTCCCTCGGCCCCTTCGGCCGGCAGTACCCGGTCCTGTACCTGTTCTTCGCCCCCGGCATCTACCTATTGATTTACCTATTCGTATTCTGTTTCAGGCTATCTCGTGGGAATGTGGCCGGAATACTACCATTTCTCCCGATGATATTGACTTTCTGCACGGTACTACTAGGACCAACATATCTTATTCGCTACGTTTTATATCTCTGGACAACGCTGCCGCTCTTGCTGATTACAAGAGATTGAGCATATGGCTATACAGTCACGAGGTTTCGGAAAGTCAGCGGAGATGCGAATCTTCATGACGAGGCGATGATCTGCAGCTTGATAGCTCAGGCAAATGCCGATTGCTCTGACTACCAGGAAATGAGGCATTTGCCTGAGCTATCAAGCTAGCAGATCACAACGCAGGAATAGTGAGCATATCCACTTGCTTCCGAAAACGACCGTGTAGCCACAACCCCTGGCTAGCCAAACGCCCCTTCATCCACACCCTGGCTAGCCAAACCACCGCAATCCGTGGTAAGATATTATGATGCAGTTTTTATGCGCACAAGTAACTGACTAAAGGCATATACATATGAGAAAAGTAACTAACAAGGCCGCAGCCATCAGGGCTGTAGTGCTGATTTTTGCGTTGATGGGAATACTTCTGATATTCCCCATAAGAGCCTTCACCGGCATCCTTCAGGTATCAGAGGGCGGCGAAAACGCCGGCTCCTCAGAGTACATCAATTTCGAGCACCCTGGCCCCATGCAGGAATTCACAGCCCAGTATGACAGGCTCAGCTCGGTGGACGTGTACGTGACTGACATGGAGAAGGGCAGATATTTGGACGCCATGCTCTTTGATGAGCAGGGCCGAATGATCCTCAGGGCCTTTGTGGACACAGAAGGCATCGAACTTCCGGGATTTGTGAATATCCCGCTGGAGATTAACCTCGAGGTAGGAAAGACCTACGCCATCAAATTTGCGGATTGCAGATCAAAGTATTCGCTTGGATATGAGAGAATAACCGGAGAGAATCCAAACATCGGTACACTGACTTACCGTTACATTCCGGTAGAGGGAGTTCACTTAAAGGCCATCTACAACTACAGGCTTCCGATGTCCAAGGGAAAATCACTTGCAGTGATCGCGCTGATCGCAGCTATAGCAGCAGCAATCTATGCGCTGACAGGCCTGTACTACAAAAAGAATCCTGAAAAGAACAGCCTCATCACTGTGGGAACGGTTGTAAAGTGGACAGCAAATCCCGTGGCAGCTCTGGTTTTCGGATGCCTCATGATCATGGTATTCCCGCTGAGACTCTTTGATTTCAGGGCAGCAGATATCATCTTCTATGAGATCGGACTTATCATTTCGGCGGCTATTGTGTTCTATGCGATAAATCACAAGGCCATAAGGCACGAAATAGGCATATCCTTCTGGCAGAATCTTGTAGCCCGGGACAGACTAAAATACATCCTTATCATGTTCTCCATGGCAATGGCCATCTGGTACGGATCTGTCTACATGAACGATCTCTACGATATCTACCACACCATATCCGAGAGGCATATGGCCATATGGCTTCTTGTGATGATGGTATTGACGTTTTCCTTTACCGAGGCCTTCAATCTGTACGACCTGGTATGAGTGCTGTGCTCAGGAATTTACGGAATCTATTACTACCATGGCCACAAGCTCCTTGAGGGCGAGAAGGAATATGACCTCAACAACACGATACTGAAATGCGGGATCATCATAGTTATCCTTGGCGGACTTATGGTGCTGAATCTCATCAGAGTGACCCTTCAGGCCATTAAGCAAAAGAGATATGGCCACGGCGAGCATGAATGCGTAAAGCCCAGTGTCTTCGGAATACTGCTGTTCATATTCTTTGTTGCTATCGTTATTCTGAACAACACAAGGACCTGGAGCATTTACCTCGTCCTTACCTATACAGTTTTTTACATCAGGCTTGCCGCCTGGGGAAAGAAAAAGGATTACTACAAGATCCTCTCCGGCGGACTCATGATGAACTTTGCGATCTCCATGGTTTACTGCTGGCTTCACAGATACTTCGTGGGATATGTCAGCGGCAGGTTTGGATTTCTTTTCCACACTGTAACAGTTACTGCCGAGTATCTGACATTTATGGGAGCTACAGCTACAGTACTCCTGGCGATCAAGCTTGTTTCGCTGCCAAAGAAGGTATGCCTTAAGGAAATCGTGATTTCAGCCTGGAAAGAGATGGTGCTCTTTGGCTTTATCATGTCCTATGCGATCTTTACGGTTTCAAGGACTGCTTATCTTGCTATTATCGTGTCTACACTGCTTGTGATGATAATGATAGTTCTCTGTCACAAGAAGCAGCTGGGCAGGATGATCGGCGTGTTTGCGCTGTCACTCATTCTGTGCTTCCCGGCGGCATTTACTCTTCAGAGGATCATTCCCACCATGGTGGCACAGCCTGTGTTCTACGACATAGACGATGCGGATGAATTTGTAAGAGGCGGAGCCGACTGGGGCAACACCAACTTCATGTGTGTCGAGAGATTCGCAAATCTCTTTAAGGAAAAGATGCTTGGAATGGATGTGGGATCCTATGATTATCCCATAGACATATACAACTATGACCCGAAGACCGGCGCGCCCATATATGACGAATACGGACGTCCTTACGAAGATGACGGATACGGCTATGCAGAGCCCCGGGCCACTGACGGTCCTGTACTTGCGCAGGCAAATGCTTCAAAAGAGCCTCTCCTTGCCGCTATAAATGTCACCGGAGCTGAAGTTCAGATACTCAGAGAAGAGATGGCAGAATATGTGGACGAAGAAAACATTCTGGACGTGCTCTCAAACGGCCGCATGACCATATTCAAGGCCTACCTTAGCGACCTCAACATGTGGGGCCACGATGAGATGGGAACTCTCCTTCCAAACGGGGAGATAGCTGTACACGCCCACAACACATACCTTCAGGTGGCATATGACCGCGGAATTCCGGTGGGAATCCTGTTTGTAACAGTTCTTTTGACAGGCCTCATAAGCGGAATAAGTTATTATAAAAAGAATCAGAAGACGGAGCCTCTGACTCTTGTAACTCCGGCAATAGTGATCGGATTTATGGTGGCAGGCCTTTCGGAGTGGGTATTCCAGTACTGCAATCCCATGACGATCGCCCTTATGCTTGCGATAGCTCCAATAACCTTTAAGGTCACGGAAAATGAAAACTAAAGAACCCTTCAACTTTCAAAAACTTTATAGAAGACTGGGACTGATCGTCTATGACATCCTGTGCATCATTTTAGCCAGTGCAGGGGCGATCCTTTTGAGGTATGAGTTTAAGATCCAGACAATTCCCGATTACTTTCTGGATCCGCTGATCTCTTTCCTGCCTATCGACATTGTCCTAACCCTGATCATCTTTTATCTGTTTAAGCTCTACGACAGCCTCTGGGCTTACGCCGGGGAGCGCGAAATGCAGAACCTGGTCATGGCCTGTACCCTGTCCGGTGTCATCAACGCCATCGGCCTTCAGTTCTTCAGAGTCGAGACAGAACAGGCAGTGCCTCAGAGTTACTACTTTCTGTACACGTTCATCCTGATCACCGGAATCTTTATAAGCAGGTTCTCCTACAGATTCTTCAGGAGCAGGAAACAGCAGCTCGGAAACCGCAATAACAGCAAGGCAGTGATGATAATCGGAGCCGGAGAAGCTGCAAACATAATCATAAAAGAGATCATCACAAGCAACTACTCCACCATGTCCATCAAGTGCATCATAGATGATGACAGCAACAAGTGGGGCAGATATATACACGGTATCAGAGTTGTCGGTGGAAGAGATAAGATCGTTGAGTGCGCGGACCTCTACGACATCGACGAGATCATCGTGGCTATCCCTTCGGTATCCAGGCAGGAGATGAAAAAGATCCTGGATATCTGCAAGAATACGAACTGCAAACTGAGATCCCTGCCGGGCATGTACCAGCTGGTGAACGGCGAAGTCAACGTATTGAGACTGAGGGATGTGGAGGTTGAGGACCTCCTTGGAAGAGACCCCATCGCTGTCGACATGGATTCGATCGCGGGTTATGTAAAAGACAAAGTGGTCATGGTGACAGGTGGCGGCGGCTCCATAGGTTCTGAGCTCTGCAGGCAGATCGCCGGTCACAACCCCAAGCGCCTCATCATCCTGGACATATATGAGAACAACGCTTACGAGATCCAGCAGGAGCTTAAGTACAAATATCCCGAGATGGATCTGGTGGTCCTCATTGCATCAGTAAGAAACACCCTGAGGATCAACCGCATCTTTGAGCAGTATAAACCGGACATCGTCTACCACGCAGCTGCCCACAAGCACGTGCCGCTGATGGAGGACAGCCCCAACGAAGCGATTAAGAACAACGTCTTTGGCACATGGAAGACCGCCATGGCTGCGGCCACAAACGGCGCCAAGAAGTTCGTAATGATATCCACCGACAAGGCGGTAAATCCCACAAACATCATGGGAGCCAGCAAGAGGATCTGCGAGATGATCGTTCAGACCTTCAACAGGCACTATGACACGGAGTTTGTGGCAGTGAGATTCGGAAATGTGCTGGGTTCCAACGGCTCTGTAATACCTCTTTTCAAAAAGCAGATAGAAGCCGGCGGACCTGTGACTGTAACGGATCCTGAGATCATCAGATACTTCATGACGATCACCGAGGCCGTATCACTGGTGCTTCAGGCGGGAGCCTTCGCAAAGGGCGGAGAGATCTTCGTTCTGGATATGGGTGAGCCGGTCAAGATCCTGGATCTTGCAGAGAACCTGATAAAGCTCTCAGGTTACAAGGTTGGAGAGGACATCAGGATAGAATTTACCGGACTTCGTCCCGGAGAGAAGCTCTACGAGGAGATGCTGATGGACGAGGAGGGCCTGCAGGATACCGACAACAAGATGATCCACATCGGAAAGCCCATAGAACTGGACGAGATGAGATTCTTCTCCCAGCTTGAAAAGCTCAACCAGGCAGCCAGGGAAGAGTCCGAAGGCATCAGGGATCTGGTGCAGGAGATAGTTGAGACCTATCACCCCGATGTCCACAGATACACCATGACCAGGGAGCGCAAGGCAGCTCTCGCCGAGACCGCCCAGAAGATCAATTCGGATTCCACGGGAGTCTGACGGCGGAAGGAGGTTTATATGGATTTTAAACCCTTTGAGAAAAAGATATGGCTATCATCCCCCACAATGCACGGGGAGGAGATGCAGTACATGAAGGAGGCCTACGAGACCAACTGGATGTCCACTGTAGGCGCCAATATAAACGAGTCTGAGAAGATGATCTGCGAAAAGCTTGGCTGTAAAGCCGCAGTGGCTTTGTCTTCCGGAACAGCAGCTCTGCACCTGGCTATAAGGCTTCTGGCAGAAAGGCTCTATGGACAGCCCAAGGTAGGGCATGGAGCGCTGGAAGGCAAAAAAGTCTTCTGCTCCGACATGACCTTTGACGCCACGGTAAATCCTGTGGCTTACGAAGGCGGAGAAGCAGTGTTCATCGACTCCGAGTACGAGACCTGGAACATGTCTCCAAAAGCTTTGGAGAAAGCCTTTGAAGTATATCCCGACGTTAAGCTTGTGGTGATAGCGCACCTCTACGGAACTCCCGGCAAAGTAGATGAGATCAGAAAGATCTGTGACGCCCACGGAGCCCTTATCCTTGAGGACGCAGCCGAGTCCCTTGGCGCCACCTTTGACGGACAGCAGACGGGAACCTTCGGAGATATAGGCGTTATCTCTTTTAACGGAAACAAGATAATAACCGGTTCTTCAGGCGGAATGCTGCTTACATCCTGCGAAGAAGAGGCCGACAAGATAAGGAAGTGGTCCACCCAGAGCAGGGAGGACGCCCCCTGGTACCAGCACGAGGAGATGGGATACAACTACAGGATGAGCAATGTGATCGCAGGTGTTATCAGGGGACAGATCCCCCATCTGGAGGAGCATATCGCCCAGAAGAAGGCCATCTATTACAGATACAAAGAGGGCCTTAAGGACCTTCCGCTGGTGATGAATCCTTTTGATGAAAAGAGATCTGTACCCAACTACTGGCTCTCCTGCATCCTGATTGACAGGGACGCAATGTGCAGACAGGTAAGGGGCGAGAAGGACGTTCTCTATGAGACAGAGCCCGGAAAGAGCTGCCCGACTGAGATCTTCGAGACTCTTGGCAAATACAACGCAGAGGGAAGACCTATCTGGAAGCCCATGCACATGCAGCCGATTTACCGCATGCACGGATTCTTTACAGAGGACGGAACAGGCCGTGCAAGGAGCAATGCATACATCGATGAAGGCCGCATTCCTGATGTGGGAATGGATATCTTCGACAGAGGCCTTTGCCTTCCTTCCGATAACAAGATGACGCCGGAAGAACAGGATATCATTATAGAGATTATAAAGAAGTGCTTTTCATAGAACATTTGCTGAGGTGTAGATGTATAAAAACTGTATCAAACGAATACTGGACATTTTAATATCTCTTTTCATTATAGTTGCATTTTCCTGGCTCTACCTGATCCTCGCCATCCTGGTGCGCATCAAGCTTGGAAGCCCGGTGCTGTTCAAGCAGCCCCGCCCCGGCAAGGACGAAAAGGTTTTCAACATGTATAAGTTCAGGACCATGACGGACAAGAGGGACGCAGAAGGAAATCTCCTTCCGGACGCAGAGAGGCTCCCCGCCTTTGGAAAGAAGCTCCGTGCAACAAGTCTTGATGAGCTTCCGGAGTTTTTTAACATCCTGAAGGGCGACATGAGCTTCATAGGTCCAAGGCCGCTTCTGGTGAAATACCTGCCCTACTATAACGAAAGGGAGAGGCTCCGCCACAGCGTTCGCCCGGGACTTACCGGCTGGGCCCAGGTCCACGGAAGAAACGCAATCTCCTGGGAAAAGAAATTTGAGTACGACGTCTGGTACGTTGAGCACCTTACGTTCATTACCGATATCAGAGTGATCATTGATACCTTTAAGACAGTTCTTTCCCACGAGGGAGTAGTACTTAATGCTCTGGAGGACTTTGATGAGTACAGAAAGCATCAGCAGAACACCGATAGTAAGGCTTGAGGATGACACAATTAAAAATCTCTATGTGAAGCGGGAGGACATGATTCCCTACAGCTTTGGCGGAAACAAGGCGAGAAAGGGCTTCGGCTTCTTCGAGGAGATAGACCGGGGCGGATATGACTGCGTGGTGACCTACGGCAGCAGCCACTCCAATCACTGCAGGGTTGTAGCCAACATGGCGGCGCAAAGAGACCTCCCCTGCCTGATAATCGGGCCAAAGGAAGTAAACGACGACACTTACAACAGCATGATGATGGAGCTTTTTGGCGCTGAGATCATCACTGTTCCTGTGGAGGAAGTGTCAAAGACAATCGACGATAAGCTTAAGGAACTTAAGGACAGCAGCAGGAATCCATATTTCATCATGGGGGGCGGCCATGGAAACATCGGCACTCAGGCCTACGTTGACTGCTACAATGAAATAAGAGCATACGAGCAGGAAAAGAACTTTAAGTTTGACTATATATTTTTCGCATCAGGAACCGGAACTACTCAGGCCGGTCTTGTGTGCGGACAGATAATGAGCGGCGACGACAGATCCATAGTCGGAATCAGCATTGCAAGAAAGAACCCCAGGGGCCGTGATGTAGTGCTGGAGAGCATTTACGATTACCTGGACAGCAGACAGATCCCCTATGAAAAAGAAGATATTGAGCAGAAGACTCTTTTCATAGATGATTACACAGGTGACGGGTACGGAAAAGAAAGCGATGCCATTCTTAACACCATAAGGCAGCAGCTGATAAAGAACGGTCTTCCTCTTGACAGTACCTACACCGGAAAAGCGTTTCTTGGCATGAAGGAGTACGTAAAGAAAAACGACGTGGCAGACAGCAACATTCTTTTTATCCACACCGGAGGAACACCACTGTTCTTCGACGATCTTGGAAAAATGCGGAGATGACCATATGAGTACAAATATTCTTATCTTAAGTTCAGGAACAAGGAATAAGGTGGTTCAGTATTTCAAAAAGGAGATGGCAGGCAAGGTAATTGCCACGGACTGCTCCGAGCTGGGACCTGCGGTATATGACGCCGATGAAGCAAGGATCGTTCCAAGGATCGACGATCCATCCTACATAGATGAGATTCTCTCCATCTGCAAGAAAGAAAAAATAACAGGGCTCTTCAGTCTCATAGACCCGGAGCTGTCCCTGATCGCCAAAAACGCGGACAGGTTCACGGACATAGGCGTTACACCCATCGTGTCCTCCTATGAGCTTTGCGAGACGAGCCTTGATAAATTCAGAATGTATGACATGCTGTGCAAGCTTGGAATCCCAACTGCCAGATGCTTCCCCTCAATCGAAATCTTTGAGGCATCGAGAGAAGCGGGTGAAGTGGATTACCCCATCTTCGTGAAGCCCCAGAAGGGAAGCGCATCCATCAACATCAATGAGGTTAAGTCAAAAGAGATGCTGACAGCTCTTTTCCATGACTTCGACGGCCTCATGATCCAGGAGTACATGAGAGGGCAGGAGTACGGCGCCGACGTCTACATCGACATGATCTCCGGAAAGTGCGTTTCAATCTTCCTTAAGAAAAAGATAAAAATGAGGGCCGGAGAGACCGACAAGTCCGTGTCCTGCAGGAACGACAACCTCTTTAAGCAGATCACCGAGTTCGTCGAGAACGTGGGTTACCGCGGAATGATCGACATCGACCTGTTCTACAACGAGGACGAGGACACCTGGTATCTGTCGGAGGTTAACCCAAGATTTGGCGGCGGTTACCCCCACGCCTATGAGTGCGGCGTGAACTTCCCGAAGTTTATCATCAACAACTTAGAGGGCAGGGAGAACCCCGTAAGCATAGGAGATTACAGGGACGGCGTCTATATGATGAAGTACAATGAGCTGAAAGTCATGCCCTGGGAGATACTTGGAAAATGAAAAAGGCACTGATAATGGCAAACTCATCAACAGGCCTCTACGACTTCAGAAATGAGCTCATCGAAGGGCTCATGGATGACGGCTTTGAGATTGTGGCAAGCCTTCCCGACGACAAGAGGGATGAGGCGTTCAGGGATGAGGGCGTCAGGGTAATACACACCGAAATAAACAGGCGGGGAGTCAACCCGGTTCAGGACCTGGCTCTTTACCGCAACTATAAGAAGCTGATAAAGAGCGAGAAGCCGGACATCGTCATCACCTACACCATAAAGCCCAATATCTACGGAGGCTTTGCCTGCAGGAGACTGAAGGTTCCCTACATCGCCACCATAACGGGACTTGGTTCTACCTTTGAGCGCGGCGGGGCGATACTAAAGCTCATCGTACTGATGTACAGGACAGCTCTCAAAGCCTGCGACTGTCTCTTTTTCCAGAACGAGGAAAACAGGGGGATATTCGAAGCCCACGGCATCCGGGGCAAGAAGACGAAGGTGGTAAGCGGCTCGGGAGTCAACCT
>JAEEGL010101819.1_pt1 | contig 14126 bp, 9 predicted proteins | sample 9134231 | NCBI WGS metagenome assembly JAEEGL01 (sample SAMN16246548, study PRJNA631951) | gut metagenome | biome: gut microbiome; feature: rumen; material: fiber-attached | host: Bos | place: Iran: Karaj | collected 2018-10 | reverse complement strand
TGGCAGGCTTGCGGCGGCCCAGGGCATCGGTCCTGTGATCGCCCATGCACCCTATACGCTCAATCCCTCCTCAGGGGATGAGCGGACCCGGGATTTTGCCTGCCGGGTCTTTTCCGAGGACCTGGAAAAGCTTTCGCAGGTGCCCGGCGTACTGTATAATTTCCATCCGGGCAGTCATACCGGCCGGGGAATCCGGGCCGGGACAGAAGGAACCGCCCGTGTGCTGAATGAGACCCTGACGCGGGAAAACCGCGTGCCGGTTCTTCTGGAAACCATGGCGGGCAAGGGAAGCGAAATTGGCGGGGACTTCCGCGAACTGGCGGAAATCCTGTCCAGGGTGCAGTTTGAGGAGCAGCTTGGCGTGTGTCTGGATACCTGCCATGTCTGGGATGCCGGATACAACATCCGGGAAGACCTGGACGGTGTCCTGGAAACCTTTGACCGGCAGATCGGCCTGAAGCGCCTCTGTGCGGTCCATCTGAATGATTCGAAGAATGCCTGCGGATCCAGAAAAGACAGGCATGCCAAGCTGGGAGAGGGCTTGATCGGATTTGATGCCCTGCTGCGCGTGACGCGGCATCCTGCGCTGAGCCATCTTCCCTTTGTCCTGGAAACACCGAATGAACTGGAAGGTTACGCGCGGGAAATTCGTTGTATCAGGGAGGGACGGCCGGATGCAGGCAGTGATCTGGGATTATGACGGAACACTCATGGACACCTATCCCACGATGACATCCTGCCTGCAGGATGCGCTTGCGGTGCGTGGGTTTCAGGCGGAAAGGGAATGGCTTCTCACCGCGATGAAGGATACGCTCTCCGCTGCGCTCAGGGCCTGCGGCGAACGGTTCGGCACAGACCCGGATCTTCTGCTCCGGGATTTCCGTGCGCTGGAGCGTGTGCGTTTTGCCCAGCCCTTACCGCTTCCGGGCATTCCGGAAGCCATGGAGGAGCTTCATGAAATGGGGATCCGCCAGATGCTCTGCACGCACCGGGATATGACCGCCGTGGCCGGGCTGAAGGCCCACCGGCTGGACCGGTTTCTGGATGATGCGGTCACTTCGGAACTGGGATTCCCGCGCAAGCCGGACCCGGCCAGCCTGCAGTATCTGCTGGACAGGGCCGGAATCCCGCCGGAAGAAGCGGTGATGGTGGGTGACCGGCCGCTGGATATCGAGGCGGGACAGGCGGCCGGAACCCGTACCTGTCTGCTGGACCCCGAGGAGCGGTTTCCGCAGGTCCGCTGCGATCTCCGTCTTGTCCGGGCATCCGACCTGCCCGCCTGGGTCCGGAAGAACGGAACGGAAAAGGATCGGTAACCACATTTTTTCACAGTATTGCGAGGAGTTATCATGAGAAAGATCGGACGATGGCTGCCCGGGCTGCTTTTCCTCTGTGTGCTGTCTGCCTGCCTGTCAGGTCTTGCCGAGGGAATGAGCATCGACCCGCATTCCGGAGAAATCCGGCCCGGGCAGGCTGTTTTGATTACTTTTCATGTGCCGGAAGCCGGAACGGCAGACCTGGTTCTCCGGAAAGACGACAAAACGGTATCGGTTGTGGCGACAGGACTGAAGGTTGAAGCGGGTCTCAACGGCGTCTGGTGGAACGGCACCTACAACAACATCCCCGCGCCGGAAGGCGAAGCGGTCCTGGTTCTTTCCCAGAAAGACCGCACCGCTGAGCAGACGGTGACCATCGGTCCCGTGATTCCCCTGATTCTGAGCCTGTCTGCAGACACAGGCACCCTGACACCGGACCAGCCGGTGAACCTGGAAGTCAATGTGAGCTGTGCAGGCCTTCTGAAGGTGACGGGCATCGGAGAAAAAGGAACCGTGACCTTTCTGGAAGAGGAGGTCCGGAAGGGAACCCAGGAGATCATCCTGAACGGAGAAAACACCCGTGACGGTGTCTGGACGCTGATGGCCAAGCTGACCGATCATGAGGGCATGACCTCGGAGGCGGAGGGGTCCAGCATCACGGTTTCCGGGTTTGACCAGCTGGCTGCCGCCGCGGCAGCGGAAAAAGCGCTCCTGGCGGCCAATGACCAGAGCCAGTATACACCGTCCTACGGCAGTCCCTATGCCGGAATGGATACGGAACTGAATTACTGGACGGTGCCCATGGACATCACCGATGAAGAAACCATCTGGAAAATGCTGACGGCCCCGGTGACAGTGGTGGATACCGGGAAAAAGAATTCCGAAAAAACGCAGATCCTGATTCATGCCGAACCCAGTGAGGATTCCGGCAGCGTCGGTGTTGTGACCTGTGCAACCCAGGGCGTGCATGTGCTGGAAAATCTGGAGAACGGCTGGTCCCTGATCGAATGCTATTCCTCTTCCTTCCATGACAGCAAAATCAAGGCCTGGAACCTTCTGGTCCAGGGCTATGTTCCGACCAGCCTGCTGAAAACCGAGATCCCGAACCAGGAGATTGCCCTGGTGGTGGACAAACTGACACAGCGCCTGTATATTTTCAAGGACGGCTCCCTGTTTTCCACGCTTCTGGTGTCCACCGGACGTGCCAATGCACGCCAGCCCTACAATGAGACGCGGAGCGGAGAATTCCTCCTGCAGCTGCCGGCCGTCGGTGAGTTCCGCTCCGACAACCTGTACTGCTCCATGGGGATCCGGTTCAACAACGGTGACCTGATCCATGAAGTACCGCACATGAAAAATGCGGACGGCACCAAAAACTACAAGACGACCGAGTACAAACTCGGCACCCGCGGCAGTCATGGGTGCATCCGCGTGCAGCGCCTGAGGACGCCTGAAGGCACGAACATGAAATGGATCTGGAACAACAAGAAGCAGAACATGAAGATTGTCATCTGGGAAGACTGGCAGGGAAGACGGTATGCCTATCCGGACGACCAGATGGCGCTGTACTACAATCCCAAGAGCGGACAGTACTATCATACGCAGGAGACCTGCAACTCGGCAAAATCCGTAATCTTCAGCCCGTTTACCTATGGCGAACTGGAGAACGAAGCCTATGCATCCCTGAGGCCGTGCAACTATTGCAGTGCACCGCTGCGCAAGACAGAGATTGACAAGATCAATACGCTGCATGCGCCGGGTGGAGACCATGATCCGGTATTGACCGAGGCCAGGAAGAAACAGCCTGCAGTCCAGTAATTGCGGAGGTATCATGAACATAGTGGATTATGTGATCCTGGGAATTCTCGGGGTCAGCGTACTTTTTGGCATCTACAGGGGCTTTATCTCCTCTGTGCTCAATACCGGCGGCTGCCTGATTTCCGTGGTCGCGTCCTTCATGCTCTATCCGAGGCTGACCGAATATATCGCCTCCAACCCCGAGCTCCAGAGGACGCTGCTGACCTATACGGATGCCTCGAGCCGGATCGGAGACCTGGCGACATCCATCATGAACGTCGGCAACCTGACCGCACAGACCATTGCGGATATTGTGGACAAGACAGGGCTTCCGGAATCGATTTCCGAAGTACTCCGGAGCAATCTTTCCAACCAGGTGTACGGGGCATCCCAGAGCGTGTCGAGCTATGTGAGTCAGACCGTGATGGGAGCGAGCACGAATATCCTGTGCTATATTGTATGCTTTGTGGCGCTGTACCTGGTCATCTCCCTGCTGCTCAGCGCGATCCGGGCGATCTTCAAACTGCCGGTGCTCAAGCAGCTCGACGGTCTTGTGGGCGGGGTGTTCGGTCTTTTGCGCGGCATGATCCTGGTGTTTGTCCTCTTTGCCCTTCTGCCCCTGGTGCAGACCGTGGTCCCGCTGGATACGGTCAATGAGGTGGTCTCGGCATCCACGCTTGCGCCGCTTTTCAACAACGGTGCACTGGTTACGGCGATTATGAACGGGAAGCTGTAAAGGGGACCTTCCCGGATAAACGGAAAAGAAGCAGGCGGTGCACCCGGGAACGGGCGGCCGCCTCTTTTGATGCGCTGAAAGCAGGTCCATTCGGAAAAAGACTTGCCCTGATGCGCCGAAAGGAATAATATGCTGGGGATGGAAAAGCCATCTTGTGGAAGAACGGAGGAAAAGAAATGAACGTCATTCTGGTCAACGGAAGCCGGAGAGAGCACGGATGCACCTGGACTGCGCTCGAAGAGATTGCGCGGGAACTTCAGGCCTGCGGGGTGGACTCCGAGCAGATCTTCATCGGGAACCGTGCGGTGAACGGAAAAATCAATGAGGCCGTCCGCGAGGTCGGGGAAAAAATGCGGACTGCAGATGCCCTGATTATCGGTTCCCCGGTATATTACGCTTCTCCCTCAGGCGAAGTGATCGCTTTCCTGGACCGGCTGTTCTGGAACTACGGGAAGGAAATGGCCTATAAGCCCGGTGCAGCCGTTGTGTCGGCACGGCGCGGCGGAACGACGGCTTCCTTTGATGTGCTCAACAAATACTTTACCATCAGCCAGATGCCGGTTGTTTCCTCCCAGTACTGGAATATGGTGCACGGGAACACGCCAGAGGAAGTGCGTCAGGATGCGGAAGGTCTGCAGATCATGCGGACCCTGGCAAGAAACATGGCGTGGCTGCTGAAGTGCATTCAGGCAGGCCGGGAGCATGGCGTCGCCATGCCGGAGACGGAAGAACGTCTGCGGACCAATTTTATCCGCTGAGCATCCGGAAGGAGGAAAAGGCATGCGCAAATCATTGGGAATCCTGGTGCTGATCCTGCTGCTTCTCTCTGCACAGGCATATGGCGCTGAACTTTATGTCCGCCCCATGGAAGACCTGCCGGAGGATTTTTTCCTGGGCATGGATGTTTCTTCCGTGCTTGCCCTGGAGGCGTCCGGGGTCCGTTACAAGGATATCCAGGGCGAGGAAAAGGACCTGTTCGCCCTGCTGGCGGAAAACGGGGTCAACCTGATCCGCGTCAGGGTCTGGAACGATCCCTTTGACGCCGAGGGCCACGGATACGGCGGCGGGAACAACGATATCGAAGCGGCGGTGGAGATCGGGAAGCGGGCGGCGGCCTTCGGCCTGCCGCTGCTGGTGGATTTCCACTACTCGGATTTCTGGGCGGATCCCGCCAAACAGCAGGCACCGAAGGCGTGGGAGGGCATGGCCATCAAGGACAAGGCAGAAGCCCTCTATGCCTATACGGCAGACTGCCTGAACCGGCTGAAAGAGGCCGGCGTCCAGGTGCGCATGGTGCAGCTGGGCAATGAAACCAACGGAAGAATGTGCGGCGAGCGGACGTGGATGAACATTGTGCACCACCTCATGAAAGCCGGCAGCCGTGCGGTCCGGGAGGTCTTCCCGGAAGCGCTTGTGGCCGTGCATTTCACCAATCCGGAGACGGCCGGCAGTTACATGATGTATGCCAGCAAACTGGCCTACTATGACCTGGACTACGACGTCTTCGGCACCAGCTATTATCCGTACTGGCACGGGACCCTCGACAATCTGAAGCAGGTTCTCAGCGAAGTTGCGCAGACCTACGGGAAAAAGGTCATGGTCATGGAAACCAGCTATGCCTATACGCTGGAGGACGGCGATTTTTCCGGGAATACCATCGGCGAAGGCGGAGGGTATGAGAAGTACTGGCCCGTCACGGTGCAGGGACAGTCCGGCGAACTGCAGGATGTGGTCAGCGCGGTCCATGCGGTCGGCGGCATCGGCGTGTGCTGGTGGGAAGGTGCCTGGGTACCGGTGGGCACTTCGTCCTTTGAGGAAAACAGCAGGCTGTGGGAAACGTACGGTTCCGGCTGGGCCTCAAGCTATGCAGGCTCCTATGACCCCAAGGATGCCGGGATTTATTACGGCGGCTGTGCGTGTGAGAACCAGGCCATGGTTGATTTTGAGGGAAAGGCGCTGCCCTCCCTGGCAACGTTCGGACGGCTCCGGACCGGCCATATCGTGGAGCTGGCGCCGGATGCCATTGACGATGCGGTCCTGACCTGTGACCTGGCCGGGGAGGTTGTGCTGCCGGAAACCGTGGCGGCCGTCATGAACGACGGAAGCCGGGTACAGATTCCGGTCACTTGGGAGGCTGTGGACACGGAAGCCCTGAAGGCGGCCGGCCCGGCTGAGTACACGGTCCGCGGGGATGCGCAGGGCATGCAGGCGACCCTCCTGCTGCGCATGGTTAACTTCAACTACCTGATCAACGGCGATTTTGAAGGCGAAGACGGCGGCGAATGGATCACGGACAACTTCGGGGAAACGGAACAGCTGTACATCGAAGAGAAGAAATCAGACTCCCTGGACGGAAAGAAGCATTATCACTTCTACAGCGCCGCATCGGATCATGTCGGCTTCCGCCTGGAGCAGACCGTGGAGGACCTTCCTGCGGGCAACTATCTGTTTGACGTTTCCATCATGGGCGGCGATGCAGGGGAATATGAGAGCTACAGCTACATCCTGGTCAACGGCGTGGAAGCAGCAAGGGCGGGCCTGGAAATCACCTCATGGAATGCCTGGCACAAAGGTGCCTGTGAGGCTTCCGTGCAGGACGGAGACCAGGTGACGGTCGGCGTGTATGTTGTCTGCAAGGGTGCCGGAGCGTGGGGCAAGATTGATGCGGCTACCCTGACAAGGATTCAGTGACCGTCCGGTTCAACAGGAAACAGAAAAGGAAGCAGAGCGCTCTGCTTCCTTTTTGGGTGCGGGAGGATCAGTTCGGATCAATGCCGGTGACATGCATGGTTTCAAGGCGTGTGAGTGCGGGAATAAGGAACGTGTCGTACTGCCGTGTTTCCGCGGAGAAACGGAGCGGGGTTTCACGCATATTGCCGGAAACGGAACCGCCGGAAACAATGGTGGTGGTTTCCCCGTCGTGCCAGTAGGCAAGACGGATTTCCCCGGCAATATCTCCGGTCATGGGGTCCACCTGGAAATCCGAGAATTCCACGACCTCCAGCCAGTTTCCGCTGCGGAGTTCCTCCTCGGTTTCGGTACCGCCGCGGACGCTGAAATTGTCGGCGACAAACGCGTCCTTCAGGCCGAGGTAGCCGCCGTACTGCTGACCGCCCCAGAAGGCACGGGCTGTACCGTTTTCGATCAGAATCAGATCACGGACAGGAGCGCCTTCGAGGTCGAAGGCATGATTGCCGGAGGAATTGGGGAGTGTACGGACGGCTTCGACGGTCAGCGGAGCTTCGGACACCTTCTGCCCGATCTCCCAGTCGGAAAGCCGGCGGTACTTCATGGCGGCACTCATGCGCTCCGCAAAGTAGCGGTAGACATCGACGGCGGCGGACGTGGAAAGGATCAGGGGGGCCTGGGTGATGGGCGGCGTCGGTACGGTGCGCAGGCGGTCGCGGCCGAAGCGGAGTGTGTCCGTGATGTCCTTCAGGAGATTCTCGCGGTCGCAGGTGCCGGAGGTATAGGAGCGGTACAGTTCAATCTCATGCCCTTCGCTGCGTGCATTGACCACGACCTCCATCATGCTGTCCGGTGTGGTCTCTGTCAGGTCAATGCCGTTGGAATTCATGAAATGCCGTGTCTTCAGGCTGACAAAGATTTCATAGGAGTTGATGTTCTCGCCTCCGGTTTCGGGCACCTGCTGCATGGTTTCAAGGAAATCCCGGGCCATGGAGGCGACGTCGGCAGCGGGAACTTCCAGGGATTCCACGGGTTTGGGGTCATGCAGGGCAAAGACCGGATTGCGGACCAGGGAGGCCTGGAAGAGCAGGCGGGAGAGAAGCCCCCGGGTTTCCTCCTCGCCGGCGGTTTCATGGATTTCACTGGAGGCGGAGCCCAGCATGGTTCCGTCCTCACTCTTTTTATAGACTTTGACAACGGTATGGGTGACGTGCCGGACACGGTGCTGGTCCAGCGCATGGCGGATGAAATAGAATTCCCAGCCCTCGGTCAGGGTTTCCGTTACTTCCCAGGCATCCGCGCCGCAGGCATTCAGGCAGGGGATCAGATATGGCGTCATAGGAAAACCTCCAAAGCGATGTGATGATGCTGTTTATCCGAGGCGTGCGCGGGTTTTCAGGCAGGGACCGCCGTCGGCGACCTTGACCCATTCCTTGTAGCCCTTGCCGCAGCCGCCGCTTCCGAAGACCTCGCGGTCGGAGGAAAGCATGGAAATGGACCCGAGCAGGTCCGGGACATAGCCGGTCATGATCAGCGGGGAGACCACGCGGCCGGTGAGCCTGCCGTCCACGATCTCATAGCCGCGCTCGATGATGCACTGAATGCCCCAGTGCTTGGGGTCTTCCATGCCGCTCTGCATGCCCCGCAGAAGGTAGCCGTGGGAAACCGAAGCGATCATTTCATCGAGGGTTGAGGTGCCGGAGTCAAAGAGGGTGTTCGTCATGCGGGTATAGGCTTTGTGCTCGAAATTCTGGCGCTTGCCGTTGCCGGTGGGCTCCGTGCCCAGGCGCAGGGCCGACAGGGCATCGCAGATGCCGGCGCGCAGGATGCCGTTCTCGATCTCGGTCACATCGCCGGCCAGGACACCTTCATCGTCAAAGGCATAGCTGGTGACGTTCTCGGCGCATTTTGCACCTTCATGCATGGTGACAAGATCCGAGCCGACGCGCTTGCCGATATAGCTGCTGCCGAGCGCGCGGTGCTTGACGAACATGTCCATTTCCACGCCGTGCCCGAAGGCTTCGTGGGCGATCAGGCCGGTGACCTCGGGCGAGGTAATGACATCGTATTCGCCGGGCGTGATGCGTTCGGCGCGGAGCAGGTCATGGATGATTTCCAGGGCTTCGTCCAGCTTGTCCGCGAGCCCCTCGAAAATCTCGGGCCCTTTGCGGCCGGAGACCGCGACGTGCGTATAGACGCTTTTTCCCTCATCAAAGGCAAAGGGGACAATGGAGCCTTCGGAATAGACATAGCTCTGCCGGAGATCGCGCTTTGATGTCAGGAACATCTTCGAGATGTGGGTGGACTGGGCGGAAACCTGGCATTCGACCAGATGCTCGCCCTTTTCCATGGCCCGATCGGAGAGCTCCTGGAGACTCCGGATCAGGGTTTCCTGGTCCGTGTCCTCCGGAAGCTGGCCGGTCGGGAATTCCACAAAGAGATTGCAGGACTCATCGGGAAGCACCGGCGTGGCATAGGGCTGGGTCTTTGTGAGGGAAAGGAGGTCGCGCTGAGCGCGGAAGGCCTCCATGGCCTCTTTCGCGATCTGCTCCGGGCAGCCGGGGTCAAACTGGTTGAAGGCATACTCGCTGTAGAGACCGTCCCTGCAGGTACGGATGACACAGCCGCGCTCGGTGGTCATGGTGCTGTTGGTGACCGCCTTGCTCCTCTGGCCGATGGCAATGCGCCAGCCTACGGAGTCCGTGCAGAGGATGCTGACATAGTCAAAAGACGCGCCAAGCAGCGAGACGACCTGTTTCATGCACGGCGCAATGGATTGCAGATAGGATGAAAATGGGGCGTTCATCATATGATCCTTCCTTTGGTTCTTTGAGCCTTGGTATCCCATAGAATACAGGATCAGTCGGAAATTGGCAAGAAGAAACAGAAAAAACAGCCGGCCCTGCTGTGCAGGGAACGGCTGGAGATAATTTCGGGGCACGGATCAGGAGAAGCAGTTTCCGCCGAACAGTCCGCAGAGGATCTCGGAGAGTTCCTCCGGGGAGGTATGGCACCCGCACAGGGCATAGCGCTTGACCACGCCCGTGATTCCGCCGGCATAGAAGTCCGCGGCGTACTGACGCTGAGCGTCCGGCATCGTCTCAAGAAAGCAGGGACACGCGGACAACGCATCGTGGATGCTGTCATAGAGCAGATATTCGATGTGATTTTCCACCAGCATCCGGAGAAATTCCCGGTGGCTGGTGATGTATGCGCTGTATCCCCGGCAGAGATGGGAAAGGCCGGAATCGCAGGGATCGTCCTCCCGGTCCGGTGCATAGCCGTACTGCTCCTGCAGGGTAAAGGTGACAACATTGTCGCGGGAGGTAAAAAGCGTATAGAACGTCTGGCGCGAGATCCCGGCTGTTTTGCACAGCTCGCTGATGGAAATGTCCTGATAGGGCTTTTCTTCAATGAGCCGCATGAGGGCACGGGCGATCTGGCGCTGCGAGGCCAGGGCTACCTTGTTGTTGCCGCAATACATGGTCTGCCTCCAGGGAAAGATTGAAACGCAGGCTCTCTCAGGCGGCCTGCTGTTTTTTCGTTCAGAGTCTATCCCAAAGCTTGACAATTGTCAAGGTTTGGTGTATGCTTCGGGCACAACCTTGACAGTTGTCAAGGTTACTGAAACGATGCGCCGGCCCTGCATGCAGACACCGGCGCAGATTCCAGGAGGGAAAAAACATGTCCGTAATGCCGGTTTATCATATGGTGGTTCTGCCCGGTGCGCATGTCTACCTGCGCACTTCCGATGTTGAAACCATGACACAGAAACATCCTGCAGCAGGCGACCGGATGACCTTTGTCCTGCTGAAGGAAGAGACGCCCCGGGAGAAAATGACCCCTGACAGCTTCTATCCCATCGGTGCTTCCGGAAGAGTCACGGAAGTCAATGCAGCCGGATACCTGGCGGTTTTTGTCGAAAACCGCGTGAACATTGACGAAATCGCCGTTCTGCCCAGCCATACGCTCTCCCTGAGCGTGTCGAGACGGCCGGAAACGGAGGACCTGCGGAAAGAGGAGGCGGCCGAGCGCCTTGAACAGGTCAAAAAGCGGATCATTGATTTTGCAGAACCCTACCAGTGGGGACAGATGGTCCGGGTACAGGCCCAGAGGTGGGATACCCTGTGGGATGTTGCCTGTGCCATCTCCCCGTGGATTTCCGCAGGCACGGAGGAACGGTATGCCCTGCTGGAGCAGGACAGCCAGCAGGCGCGCTTTGACATGACCGAAAAGCTGGTTCTGGAAAACCTGGAACTGATGCGGATTCATACGGAAGCGGAAAGTGCCCAGGAGGAAGACTATCAGAAACTGTACCGCGAGTCGGCCATCAAAAAGCAGATGGAATATCTGCAGAAAGAGCTGGACGGCATGCATCCGGAGGAGGTTTCGGATGTGCGGCGTCTCGAGCTTCTTCTGGACGAGGCCGGCATGAACGAAGCCGCCCGGCGGGAAGGCCGGCGGGTGCTGACACGCCTGAAGAACGAAGGCGGACAGGGACCGGAAGCGGGAATCCTGACCGACTATCTGGAACTGCTGACCTCCCTTCCCTGGAAGAAGGAGGCACCGAAACCGATTTCGCTTCAGGAAGCCCGGGATGTGCTGGACCGGGACCATTCCGGCCTTGAAAAAGTGAAGAAACGCATTGTGCAGCAGCTCGCCGTCATGACGCTGCGCGGGGCACAGTCCGGTTCCATCCTGTGCTTTGTCGGTGCACCGGGTACCGGAAAAACCAGCATCGGTCAGAGCATTGCCAGGGCCCTTGGGCGGGAATACGTCCGCGTGAGCCTCGGCGGTGTGCGGGATGAAGCGGATATCCGGGGACACCGGAGAACGTATATCGGTTCGATGCCGGGGCGGATTCTCGACGGAATCCACAAGTGCGGGGTTTCCAATCCGGTGATGGTGCTCGATGAGATTGACAAGCTGAGCGCAAGCTATGCAGGTGACCCGGCCAGCGCGCTCCTGGAGGTGCTCGATCCCGAACAGAATGCCGCCTTCACGGACCATTATCTGAACGTGCCGTTTGATCTGTCGGATGTGCTGTTTATCTGCACGGCCAATACCCTCGACACCATTCCGGAACCGCTGCTGAACCGCATGGAAGTGATTCCGTTTGAAGGCTATACGCCTCTGGAAAAGATGCGGATTGCCCGGGAGCATCTGCTGCCCAGGGCCATGGAGGCGGTCGGAATCGCGGAGGATGCCCTGCAGGTGACGGATGGTGCGCTGGAAAAGGTGATTTCCGGATATACCCGGGAGGCCGGCGTACGGGGACTCAAGAAGCGGATGGACCAGATCTGCCGCACGGCAGCGGTGGAGATGGTGGAGCATCCGGGAGAAAAAGTGGAGGTTACGGAGGAAAACCTGCAGACCTTCATGGACCGCCAGCCGCTGCACCGGAGATCCGTGCCGGAGGAAAGCCGGCCCGGCATTGTGACGGGACTGGCCTGGACAAGCGTGGGCGGCGAAATCCTGTATATTCAGTCCCTGCTGACGCGGGGCAGCGGAAAGATGACAATTACCGGCCAGCTGGGCGACGTCATGAAGGAATCCGCGCAGATTGCGGTTTCCCTGGTGAAATCCCTCTTCCCGGACCGGGCGGAGGTTTTCCAGGACCATGACCTGCATATCCATGTTCCGGACGGGGCAACCCCCAAGGACGGGCCGAGTGCAGGCATCACCCTGACCTGTGCCCTGGCATCCCTGGTGACGGGCACGCCGGTACGGCCGGATATTGCGATGACGGGAGAGGTCAGCCTGCAGGGGGACGTCAACCCGATCGGCGGACTGCCGGAAAAGCTGATGGCGGCCCAGCGGAGCGGGGTGAAAACCGTCTTCATTCCGAAGGAAAACGAAGAAGACCTGCAGGATGTGCCGGAGGAAATCCGCAGGGAACTGACCATTCTTCCGGCGGGGTCGGTGGAGGAAGTGCTTCGGACACTGGACATCCGGCCGGAGAACGGCATGGCGAAGGCAGGCTGAGCCTGCAGTCTGTCCGGAGGGGTATCGGAAAAAACCGGTGCCCTTTTTTGCGCCTCCGGTCTGCAGGCGAACGGGAAAAAGCGGTCCTGGATCGGTCCCTTTCCCATGAAAAGGGGCGGACACCGGGCAGTCCCTGCCAATGAAAACAAACAAAAGACAACAAAACCTATTGACTTTGCTTCTTTTATGACATAAATTGCTTTTCGTCATACGAAGCCCGCAGGAAATATCCGCTGGGATAACCGAAGGAGTAACGCTCTCAGGTGCCGCATGAGCGGCAGGACTGCTGGCTGATGACACTCTGGAGAATCCCGGCCACGCCGGGTGCCGAAGGTGCAAAGCCCTGACCGGGCTAATCTCTCAGGCAAAAGGACAGAGAAGACGATCTGTTTTCCTGATGTACAATCGTTCTGCAATCCTGTCGCTGAGAGAGTTCACTTCGGTGGACTTTTCTTTTTATTTCCGGAAAGGATCGTGACCCTATGAACAATCTTGCACAGAGTATTGCTTCCATCAACGATGCGGTCAACAGTGTGGTCTGGGGTGTTCCCGCTCTGGTACTGCTCATCGGTACCGGTATTCTCATGACGGTGCTGACCCGCTTTTTCCAGTTCACCCGCTTCGGACACATGTGGAAAAATACCATTGGCGGGCTGTTCAGCAAAAAGAGCATCCGCAAAAGCCATGACAGGCATTCGATTTCCCAGTTCCAGGCGCTGTGCACGGCGCTCTCCGCCACGATCGGCACGGGCCATATTGAAGGCGTGGCCTCTGCCATCACCCTGGGCGGCCCCGGTGCGGTTTTCTGGATGTGGATTGCTGCGATCGTGGGCATGATGACCAACTATTCGGAAAACGTGCTGGGCATTTACTTCCGCCGCAGGAACCAGAAGGGTGAGTGGAGCGGCGGTGCGATGTACTATCTCAAAGACGGCGTCGGCTCCATGAAGTACGGCAAGGTGATCGGCCCGGTCCTGGCGGTCCTGTTCTCCCTGTTTGCCGTCGTGGCGTCCTTCGGCATCGGCAATATGGGCCAGGTGGCTTCCATTACGGAAAGCATCAACACCCTGGTGAAGGGCGATACCTCGGTGGTGAACATCGTCACAGCCGTGGTGGTGATTGTGCTGCTGGCACTCGTCATCATCGGCGGTCTCCGGCGCATTGCCACCACCAACGAGCGCATCGTGCCTTTTATGGCGGTCTTCTTTATCCTGGGCTCCCTGATCATTATCATCATGAACATCAGCAAGGTGCCGGCCGCTTTCGGGGCGATTTTCAAAGGTGCTTTCAATTTCAAGTCCGCAGCCGGCGGTGTGGGCGGCGCCATCATTGCAAAGGCCATGACCTGGGGCTTCAAGCGCGGTGTTTTCTCCAATGAAGCGGGCCTGGGCTCCTCCGTCATGGTGCACTCCGCTTCCAACGTGAAGGAACCGGTTGTACAGGGCCTGTGGGGTATTTTCGAAGTGTTTGCGGATACCATCATTGTGTGCACCTGCACGGCGCTGGTGATTCTGACGTCCGGTGTTGTGGATATGGAAACCGGCGCGTCCCTTTCCGGTGCCTCCAAGCTCGGCCTGGCCACGGAAGCCTTTACGAAGAACTTC
>JAEEGL014882822.1_pt1 | contig 14127 bp, 10 predicted proteins | sample 9134231 | NCBI WGS metagenome assembly JAEEGL01 (sample SAMN16246548, study PRJNA631951) | gut metagenome | biome: gut microbiome; feature: rumen; material: fiber-attached | host: Bos | place: Iran: Karaj | collected 2018-10 | reverse complement strand
TCTGCATCCTCTCCACGGTCTTATTCTTCTCCGCCACGCAATTCCTGCTGCCGTTCCTGCGCAGGCTTTCCGCATGCGACAGCACGGCCTATTACTTTCAAAACCAGATCGCCCCTTTCGCCGCAATTGATACGAAAAGCATGTTTTTCGTGCTATTATTGACTTTCACCCTCTTTCTTCCCTTGTGCGGACGAAAAGCCTTTCTCTCCTTTCTCTGCGCTTTTCCCATGTTTTCGATGGGCCTCGTCTCCAACCGGGAGGGGATGATCAAATTCTGGCATCACTATCATGACATTCCGACAATATTCCTCATCTGTTCGATGATATTCGGCATTTTCTGGATACAGAACAAAATTTCGGACTCAAAAAAACCCATCCTGATATATCGCAATTTGACAAAATTTCTCCTGACACTCCCCCTGATATACTTCGTTATATACATATCATTGCCATACTTCTCGTGTCAGCCTGTATTCAAAACAGTTCATCTGCTGACTGCGGACAATGCTTCAGACCTCATTCGGCTTAATCATGATATACGAGCCTTTGATGCGATACCAGAAGACATTCACATCTATGCTCAATCCGGCCTTGGCCCCAGAATTTCCCTTCACAAATACCGCTATCTCGCATGCCGTCAGAATCTTTCCGAAGCGGTAGCGCATCCTTCCCTAATTGCTTTTTCCCCTCTTGTCGATGATTATTTCATAGGCGACTCTTATACCGATACAATCCAGCAAGCCGACGAGACGAAAGGCCTCTCCCTCATCGTCGATAACGGAAGGCTCCGCATCTACGCAAGCGCCGCCTTAACGGAAAGCGCACCGCAGGTCATTCAGCAGATACGGAAAGGTATCCAGGGAAGCGGCAAATAAGCGCCGCCATCAAAAGACGGGGGAGGTGCCAGAGATCACCTATGCGCCAGTCTCCGTTCCCAGCTGCTTTTCGATGACATACCGGGGCCTGTGCCGGACTTCTGTGAAGACCTTGGCGAGGTATTCCCCGATGACGGCAAGACAGAACAGCTGCACCGAACCGATCAGGAGCATGACGATCATCATGGATGTCCATCCGGGAACGGTCTCCCCGACGGCGTATTTGTACAGAGAAACGAAGCCGTACCCCAGGGCGGCGAGCATGCACAGGAGGCTCATGACCCCCGCCAAACGCAGCGGCGCCGCGCTGCAGGAAGTTATCCCCCTGCAGGCAAAGGAAATCATTTTGAAAAGAGGATACTTGCTCTCTCCCGCCATCCTTTCGCGGCGGCGGTAAAAGACCTGCGCGCTGCGGAAACCCAGGGAGGGGAAAAGGCCGCGAAGGAAGAGGGTCTGTTCCCCTATCTCATCCAGTACCGCAAGCACGGGCCGCGCGACCAGACGGTAATCGGCATGGTCCGGAATCAGCGGCACTTTGAGCCAGTGCATGAAATCGTAGAACAGATGCGCCGTCCCCCGCTTGAAGGAGGAATCGCTTGAGCGGTCGCTGCGCACGCCGTAGACGATATCGCACCCCTCGCCGTATCGGGCCAGCATTTCCGGCACGGCGCCTATGTCATCCTGCAAATCGGCGTCAAGCGATATGATGCAGTCCACCCCCATCTCCCGCGCGGTTACCATGCCGGCCCATACCGCATTCTGATGCCCCGCGTTCGCGGCAAAGGAGACGCCCCTGCAGAAAGGGTCCGTCGCGTGACGGGCTTCCAGGAGTTCCCATGTCCGATCCCTGCTTCCGTCATCCACATAAAGGGCGAAGCTCCCGCCTGCTATGCGCCCCTCCCGCTTAAGCTCCTCCAGGAGAGAAGAAAGAGCCTCGAGGGTATGCGGCAAGGTTTCCTCTTCATTGTAGCAGGGCACGACGAAAGCCAAAAGCGGACATTCTCTCATTCAAAGGTCTCCTTCGGGCGCGGCCGGGAAACAGGAAGTAAGCAAAGGCCAGAAATGCGATACGCCTCATCCCCGCCGAGAAGCGGCGAAGCGGCGGCAGAGCTCGCGCACTTCCTGCCGCCCCATGCCGAGTATCCGCGGCAGGGCGAGACAGAGGGCGGCGCAGGCCGACGTGTACAGCACGCCCGAGCACAGAAAGCGCACGAGCGACGTCGCGCCGCCCAGACCGAGGGCGACGGTCAGATGCCGGCAGGCGAAGGCGAGCCCGAGCAGGAGGGCCAGGCTCCACAGCTGATGCACCAGATTGCGCCAGAAATCAAGCGGTATGAAGCGCGAGGCGAGCCACAGGTAGGCGTTGACCGTCAAAAACTGCACGCAAACGGTCTTGACGGCGAGGCCCACGGCCCCCAGGCCGAGGCCGAAATACTCGGACGGGGCCAGCAGAAACCACGCCGCCGCAAGGCCGTAGACGCATTCAAGCCCCGCCATGTTGCGCAGCACGCGCGTGCGGCCGGTCGCGTGGAAAACGGAGCCTGCGAGCTGGCCGTAGGCCTGGTGCAGGGGGTAGAGCGCCATGATCTGCACGGGCAGTATGGCCGCCGCGAACTCGGCCCCGCCGAAGAGATCGACGAGCGCCGGTCCCTCGGCCAGGGTGAAGCACGAAAAATACGCCGCGACGACGTAGAGCAGAGGCGCGAAGCGCGCCATGAGCCGCCCCATGGCCTCGGTGTCCCGCCTGCCCCAGGCGATGGAGAGTTCGCGCATGACAAGCGGCGTCATCGCCGAAACGAAGAGGAAACAGGCCATGCTGACCTTTTGCGACAGGGCGAAGAACCCCTGTTCGGTGCTGCCGTCGAACCATTGAAGAAGCCAGCGCTCCGCCGTGAGCAGCAGAAACGAAAGGAGCGCCTGCACGAAAAGCGGATGGCTGTAGTCGAAGAACTCGCGCGCGTAGGCGCGCCGCTCCTTGCTCCCGAGCGCGAGGGAAAGCATGGTTTCTCGCTCCGCGAGCCCCCTGCGCGTCACTATCCAGTAGCCTGCCGCGGTCGCCGCGAGCATGAGGTACTGCTGGAGGAAAAGCGTGCCGATGTTGAGCCAGCCCGCGAAGAAGAGCCCGGCGAGCAGGGCCACGGCGAGCAGGGAGACGACGGTGCGCACCATCTCGCTCTGCACCGTCACGCCGATGGCGTCGTTCATGGAGCGCAGCACCCTGCCCCACCAGGTGAGGAAGGCCCAGAGCGCTGCCAGCGGCGCGAGCCAGAGGGGAACGTCGGGCATGAGCACGGCCCCGGCCGGCGGCCACAGCATGACGAGGGCCGCCGCGAGGCTGATGAAGCCGACGAGCGCGGCCACGCGCAGATAGAAGGCTATGAGCCCCCCTTCGGACTGCCGGCGGGAAAGGGCGTTGTAGAAGCAGGTGGAGGTGCCCATGTCCAGAAAGCCCGAAAGCTGCTGGAAAAGGTTGGTGGCAAAGCTGTAGTTCCCGTACATGGCCGGCCCGAGGGCGCGCGGCAGTATGGCCTCCATGATCAGATAGACGGGCACGGAGGCGACGTTGGCCATCAGTTTGAAGCCGTACCTTCTGGCCAGTGTGGGGGTTGCGCCTTGCATTTCCCTAAAATAGCCCACTTTCAAGCCTGCCTCAACCGTTTTCAAGGGCCTGTCGGCGCAAAGGCGGGGGCAGGCCGCCAGTATTTACGAACAGAACGTTTTGCCGTAGAGAGAAAGACGGAGGTTCTGCCATGAACGACAGCATAAGCCAGAAAATGAAATCGGGCCTCGAGAAGGCCCCCCACCGTTCCCTGCTCTACGCCCTGGGCCTGACCAGGGAGGAAATGCAGCGGCCCCTCGTCGGCATCGTCAATGCCGCCAACGAAGTCGTGCCCGGCCACATACACCTCGACACGCTCGCCCAGGCAGCAAAGGCCGGCGTGCGCATGGCCGGCGGCACGCCCCTTGAATTTCCCGCGATCGCCGTCTGCGACGGCATCGCCATGAACCACGAGGGCATGCGCTTCTCGCTGCCGTCGCGTGAGTTCATCGCCGATTCCATCGAGATCATGGCCCGGGCCCACGCCTTCGACGCGCTTGTCTTCATCCCCAATTGCGACAAGACGGTGCCCGGCATGCTCATGGCCATGATGCGCCTCAATCTGCCCTCGGTGCTCGTTTCAGGCGGCCCCATGCTGCCCGGCAGCATGGGACCCGGCAAAAAGGCCGACCTCATCTCCGTCTTCGAGGCCGTCGGGCGTTTCCGCGCGGGAGACATCACCGAGGACGAGCTTGAGGACATGACCGAGCACGCCTGCCCCGGCTGCGGCGCCTGCGCCGGCATGTTCACCGCGAACTCCATGAACTGCCTCGCCGAGGCCATAGGCGTGGCCCTGCCCGGCAACGGCACCATCCCCGCCGTCGACGCGGCCCGCGTGCGCCTGGCAAAAACGGCCGGGATGCGCGTCATGGATCTTCTCGAGCGCAACATCCGCCCCCTCGACATCGTGACGCCCGATTCCGTGGCGAACGCGGTGGCCGTCGACATGGCCCTCGGCTGCTCCACCAACACGGTGCTTCACCTGCCCGCCATCTCCGGCGAAGCGGGGCTTTCGCTCGGCATGGAGATCTTCGACGAGGTGAGCCGCAAGGCCCCCAACCTCTGCAAGCTTTCGCCCGCCGGCAGGCACCACATGGTCGACCTGAACAACGCCGGCGGCATTCCGGCCGTCATGAGCGAGCTGGACAAGCTCGGCATCATCCGCAAGGACTGCATGACCGTCACCGGCAGGACCGTGGGGCAGAACATGGCCGACGCGAAGGCCGCCGTGCGCGACCGGGATGTCATCCACTCCGTCGACGAGCCCTACTCGAAGGAAGGCGGCATAGCCATCCTCAAAGGCACGCTCGCGCCCCTCGGCGCCTTCGTGAAGCAGTCGGCCGTGGCGCCCGAGATGATGCGCCGCGACGTGAAAGCGCGCGTCTTCGAATCCGAGGAGGACGCCATGCACGCCATTCTCGACGGCAAAATCAAGCCCGGCGACGCCGTGGTCATCCGCTACGAAGGCCCCCGCGGCGGCCCGGGCATGCGCGAGATGCTCTCGCCCACGGCCGCCATCACCGGCATGGGCCTCGGCAAGGAGGTCGCCCTGCTCACCGACGGCCGCTTCTCCGGCGGAACAAACGGCGCGGCCATCGGCCACATTTCGCCCGAAGCCGCCGACGGCGGCGTCATCGCCCTCGTCCGCGAGGGCGACGTCATCCGCATCGACATCCCCGGCCGCAAGCTCGACCTCATGGTCGATGCGGCTGAACTGGAGCGCCGCCGCGCCGAACTGAAGCAGCCGAAGAAGGACTGCCCCTACCCCGTTCTGCGCCGCTACGCCAAGCTCGTCAGCTCCTCCGCAAACGGCGGCCGCTACAAGGATATCTGAAATATCGCCCGAACGCACCCGCAGGAAAAGAGAGCCGGCCTGCGGGTGCGCTGCGAGCATTCGATTTTCGATTACTGAAAGGCAGGCCCGTGCTTCGGCGAAGACCGGGAGGGGGAACGAACCGTCTCCTGGCATTGACTGACGGCGGCGTTTACCATATCAAAACACTAGGGATTGCACTCCGCGAGAATTCGGGCGTAATCGCAAAGCCTCCATCCCCGGCTGTTTCCCCTCCGCCTGACGCCGATACGCCCATTGGTTTTCCTCATTTCTTTCATGAGGATATGCTATGCGAAACAAGCTGGCATTATGTCTGTTATTTGCTTCTGTGATTGCCGTTTTCGCAGGTCTTGTCCATTTCATCAGCAAATCCGTTGTATCCAAAGGCGTCAATGCGATCGAGCTGCGCGATGCGGAAGCAGACATGAAAGAATTGTACAGTTTATTAAATGCTGAAACTATTCGTTTCAAGCACCATGTTTTTGATTGGGCTGTATTTGACGAAGCCCATGATTATATTCAAGGTAAAGATGACAGATTTATAACTAGGAATTTCACCAAATTAAAAATAGATGAGATGCATTTTACCGGTACCGGCGTCTATGATATAAACGGAAATTGTCGCGGGTTCGTCGACGGTTCAAAACTCGAATTTGGCGAAGAATGGATTGACGCTGAATTACAAACTTTTTATCGTGTTGTACAAAGGATTAAAAACCGCGAGAGTGAATCTTCAGAGGGATACGTCAATGTGAAAGGCGTTCCTATGCTTGTCGCCGTACATAAGATTTATGATTCGGCGAAGGATAAGCCTTTTAACGGATACCTCATAATGGGGAGGGCTCTTGACAGCAAGTTCAGAGAACAGGCTCAAAACGTTTCAGGATTGCAATTCTCTATTTTGCCGTTAAAGCTCTACAATACAATACAGGGAATAATAATCAAGGATAATATCAAATTCCTGGAAACGCCTGATGAAATTCGCGTTTTTTCCGTAATCAATGATATTTTCGGAGAACCTGCCTTCAGCCTTGAATTGCGGAAGCCAAGGACCATAGCCGCCTTCGGGAGGGAAATCTCACGCAAGAATTTCCTGCTGACGCTTGCCTTATGCGTTCTTGTCTTATGCGCCGGACTTGTCATCATACATCTGGCCCAGCGGCGCGTGATCCGCGATGAGATGGACTATCGCGCCAAGCATGACAGCCTGACGGGCCTGCCCAACGTCATCCTTTTTCGGGAGCGCCTTGAGCATCTGATAAAGGAAGCGCGCCATGACGGAGTCAGCCTTGGCGTTGCCTACGTCGACATTGACAACTTCAAGAGCCTGAATGACTGCTATGGCTATCAGCAGGGAGACGCCATCCTGCGGGAGATGGCGAAACGCCTGCGCAGATCGGCTACCGCGGGCTGCCTTGCGAGGTTCGGCGCCGCCAAATACCTGGTTGCCGTAACCGCGGAGAGCAATGAACTTGTTGTCGAGCAGGCAAGGAATATCCGGGCGGCATTGCACGAGCCCCTATCCGTCGGCGACAGCGTCCTGCACATCGAGGCGAGCATCGGCATCGGTTTCCTCTCCGAGGATTCCGATGACAGCCTCATGCTGGAGCACAGGGCTGAACATGCCATGACCGACGCCAGGAAACGCGGCGGCAATGCGATATCCCTGTTCGATGAAAGCATGCGCACCGCTGCCGTCGAGAAACACCGTCTCGAGGTCGCGCTGCGCGAGGCCGTTGAAAGCAATGCGTTCACCGTGCACTACCAGCCCAAGATAGACATTGAAAAGAACGATGTCGCTGGCTGCGAGGCGCTGGTCCGCTGGCAGACCGGCGACGGCAGATGGGTGCCCCCGCCGGCGTTCATCCCCATTGCGGAGGAGAACGGCCTCGTCACCCGCATAGACATGTTCGTCCTGAGGACCGCCTGCCGGCAGGTCCTCGCGTGGCAAAAGGACGGCAGCGGAGCCGTGCCCGTATCCGTGAACATGTCCGTCCGCAGCATCCTGTCCGACGGCTTTGCCGACGAGGTGAAGCGCATTCTGAAGGATGAGGGGACGCCCCCGTCGCTCATCGACATCGAAATCACCGAAAGCAGCTTCATGACAGACATGAAGAAGGCCTTTGAGGCCATTTCCCGCCTGCATGAAGCGGGCATCCGCATCGAGCTGGACGACTTCGGAACAGGCTATTCCTCGTTGCAGTATTTGAGCGCCATGCCCATTTCGGTCCTGAAAATCGACAAGGCGTTCGTGGATGAAATCTTTTCCGGCAAGGAAGCGGCGCAGCCGCTCGTGAGAAGCATCATCTCCCTTGCCACAAGCCTGGGCATGCACACCGTGTCCGAAGGCGTGGAAGACAAGAAACAGCTGGCCTTCCTCGTCGGCAACGGCGCGCACGTCATTCAGGGCTATCTGTTCTCGAAGCCGCTCAATGCGGCGGATTGCGGCGATTTCCTGCGCAACCGCAAGGCCCGCATTGACGCCGTGATGAAGGCGGCATGAGAAGAAAGAGGCCCCGCTGAACTCTCGCGGGGCCTTTTGAACAGCGGGGAACGCGGGGCACGCCGCGCAGCTTCTTTCAGAAATCCACGACCACCTGTTCGCCCTCCGTGGCGCGGCGCGCGATCGCGCCTATCTGCCACGCGCCGAAGCCGGAGGCGCGGATGCGGCCCAGGGTTTCCTCCGCCCGGGCTTCGGGCAGGACGAGCACATAGCCGATGCCGCAGTTGAAGATTTGCATCATTTCAGGCCATGCAAGCCCGCCCGTTTCCTTGAGCCAGGTGAAGACGGGGGGGATGTCCCACGAGCCGAAGCGGATGCGGGCCTCGACCTGTGCCGGCAGAACGCGCGGTATGTTGTCGTAGAAGCCGCCGCCCGTGATGTGCGACATGCCCTTGATGTTGATGTCGCGCATGAGATGGCGCACGCACTCGACGTAGATGCGCGTCGGCTCAAGCAGCACTTCGCCCACGGTGCGCCCCTCGTCTCCGGGGAAGGGGTCGGTCATGGCCAGGCCGCTCCCGGCCAGTATCTTGCGCACGAGCGAGAAGCCGTTCGAATGCAGGCCGGAGGAGGCGATGCCGATCACCGCGTCCCCCACCTGAATGGTCGAGCCGTCGATCAGGCGGGCATTGTCAACGATGCCGACGCAGAAGCCGGCGAGGTCGTATTCGCCCTCGCCGTACATGTCGGGCATCTCGGCCGTCTCGCCGCCGAGAAGAGCGCAGGATGCCTGCCGGCAGCCCGCGGCCACGCCGGCGACGACGCTTTCGGCCGTGTCGACGTTCAGCCTGCCCGTGGCGAAATAGTCAAGGAAGAAAAGGGGCAGCGCACCCTGCACGAGGATGTCGTTGACGCTCATCGCAACGAGGTCGATGCCCACGGTGTCGTGCTTGCCGCAGGCGAAGGCGATCTTGAGCTTGGTGCCCACGCCGTCCGTGGACGACACGAGAATGGGCTCGCTCATGCCGGCGAGATCCGGGCGGAAGAGGCCGCCGAAGCCGCCTATGTCGGAGATGACGCCCCGCGTCGCCGTCGAGCCGACTATGCTCTTGATGCGGTCGACGAGGGCATTGCCGGCCTCGATGTCGACGCCGGCCTCGGTATATGCCTTGGAACGCTCACCGGACATGGTTTTCCTCCTTTGCACCTTTTTCCTGTAACAGAAAATTACCCGATACCCAAATCTTTTTTTTTTGCTTTCCCCGTGCTAAAGGAGGGAAAGGAGGCTTGGCCATGCGCGTCTCAATCATCCCTCTTTCAACGAGTCTCTTTCTCGCGGGCGGCATGCTCGCCGCCGCAACGCTTTTCGCGCCCTGCCCCCGCGCCCTCGCCGCCGACCCAGCGGGGCAGGCCGATCCGGCGCAAGGCGGTCCGAACATCCGCTACTACAATTCAAACGTCCATTACGGCGACGTCTACAACGGCACCATGCCCGACAGCGGAACACCGGGCTCGGTGCGCCAGTGGCGCGACCCGGAAACGGGCGACATCGTGACTTCCGTCACCGCGCCGCGCCAGCCCGCCCAGAGCCAGCAGCAGACGCCCGTCTTCGTCTCCCCCTATATCGACCCCTCCCTCTACTACGGCGGGGGAAACGGCCCCCACGCGCCCGACGCCCGCGCCAGCTACCGCCATGGGCGTGTCGATCCCAGGGGCATGCGCCACCACGGCAATCCCGGCGGCTGGGACGGCATGCGCCGCCACGATGACGGCAGAGGCCGCGGCGGGCGGCCGTGATCATCGTCTACACGGGCAAAGGCAAGGGCAAGACGAGCGCCTGCGTGGGGCAGGCGGCACGGGCCTTGGGGCAGGGATTGCGCGTGGCCTTCGGGCAGTTCATGAAGCGCGACGGACAGGCCGGCGAGCAGAAGATCCTGCGCGAACTGCTCGCCCCTTCCCGCTTTCTCGCCGGCGGCGAAGGCTTTTTCAGAAGGGAGGAGGACCGCCCCATCCATCGCGCCGCAGCCCGCATCGTGCTCGAATGGGCCGCCGAACAAATCGGCGTGTGCGACGTGGTGGTGCTTGACGAAACCCTTTACGCCCTCGACGCAGGCCTTGTCTCGCAAGTCGAGATCGAGGGCCTCATTGCCGAGGCGCGTCTTTCCGGCTGCCATCTCGTCCTTTCCGGCCGCGGCATGCCCTCCTGGCTTTCGGAGCTGGCCGACCTCGTCACCAGCATGGACGAGGTGAAGCACCCCCTTGCAAAGGGCGTGAAAGCCGCCCCCGGCATAGAGTTCTGACGCGCCGTTCCCCCTTCGCTCCTCAGTGGATCCAGAGCAGTTCGGCGTAGCGCGGCAGCTTCCAGAGGTCGTCATCGGCCATGGCTTCCAGCTTGTCCGCCTGCGCGCGGCACTCGGTCATGGCGGGAAGTATGCCGTCGCGCGCGACGCGGGCCTTTTCCATGGCTCCCGAGGTAGCGCCCGTCAGGGCGACGACCTTCTCCAGCCTTTCCACGCCGTCTTCCAGCGCGACGGCCATATCGCGCAGTCTCCTGAAGCGCCTCTGCTCGCGTTCGGCGGGGCCCGCTAGCGCATCGCGGGCGGCGACGAACGCCTCGGCGGCATCCTTCTGCATGGCCATGGCCGGCGGCAGCACCCGTCCGCGGACCATGTCCGCCAAAACGCGCCCCTCCATGGCGATCGTATTGGCGTAACTGCCGAAAAGGATCTCCTGCCGTGAGAGCATCTCCCGCTCGTTGAAGATGCCGTGCCGAAGAAAGACGTTCATCACCTCGGGGTCGGCGTAGCGCTCAAGCGCCTCCACCGTGTCCGAATGACAGGGCAGGCCGCGCCTCGCGGCCTCCTCCGGCCACGAGGAGGAATAGCCGTTGCCGTTGAAGACGACGGGCATATGCCCGCGGAAAAGCCGGGGGAGCATTTCCTGCAGGGCGTCGTTCAGGGGCGTGCCGGCGGCGAGCGTCACCTCGAGCTCGGTGGCGATGTCGTCAAGGGCGCAGGTCACGGCGGCGTTCAAGGCTATGCTGAAGGGCGCGATGGACTGCGAGGCCCCGAGCGCGCGGAACTCGAACTTGTTGCCCGTGAAGGCGAAGGGACTCGTGCGGTTCCTGTCGGCCGTGTCCGCCGGCAGGGGCGGCAGGGTGGAAACGGGCGCATGGGCTCCCCCGGCTATACCGTTCACGACCTCCGTGAGCTGTTCGCCGAGACAGACGGAGAGGATGGCCGGCGGGGCCCCGTCCGTTCCGAGCCTGCGGTCGTTGCCCGCGCCGACCGCGCCGAGGCGAAGGGCCGTGGGGTGCCTGTGCACGGCCGCGAGCACGGCCGCGAGAAAGACGAGGAACTGCGCGTTGTCCTGCGGGGTCCGTCCGGGGTCGAGCAGGTTCCGCCCCTCCGAATCGGCGAGCGACCAGCTGACGCGCTTGCCGCTGCCGTTCACGCCCGCGAAGGGTTTTTCATGAAATAGGCAGACGAAGCCGTGCCGCCCGGCGAGCAGGCGCATCACGTTCATGACGAGCATGTTGTGGTCGCAGGCGACGGCGGCGTTCTCCTGCACGGGGCTGATCGCGAACTGGCCGGGCGCGGCCTCGTTGTGGCGCGTCTTGACCGGTATGCCGAGGGCGAGCAGCCGCCGCTCCAGATCCTGCATGAAGCTCAACACCCTGACGGGAACGGCGCCGAGGTAATGGTCCTCCATCTCCTGCCCCCTTGGGGAGGGGGCCCCCAGAAGCGTGCGGCCCGTCATGAGCACGTCCGGCCTGAGGGCGGCAAGGCCCGCGTCCACGAGGAAAAACTCCTGCTCCGGCCCGACCATGGGCTGGACGAACTTTGCCCGCGAGTTGCCGAGAAGCCTGAGGATGCGCAGGGCCTGCCTGGAAAGCGCCTGCATGGAACGCCTGAGCGGTATCCTGCGGTCAAGGGCCTCGCCCGAATGGGAAGAGAAGAACGCGGGGATGTGCAGGGTCGCCCCGCACGGTTCCTCGACGATGAAGACGGGCGAGGCCGGATCCCACGCCGTGCAGCCGCGGGCCTCGAAAGTCGAGCGCAGGCCGCCCGAAGGGAAGGACGAGGCGTCCGGCTCGCCGGAAATGAGCATCATGCCGGAGAACTCGCTGATGGCGCTGCCCCCCACCGTGACGGAGAGAAAGGCGTCGTGCTTCTCGGCGGTCAGGCCGGTCATGGGCTGGAACCAGTGGGCGTAGTGCGTCGCGCCGCGCTCCACGGCCCAGTCCTTCATGGCGTTGGCGACGGCGTCGGCGATTGCCGGGTTCAGGCGTTCCCCTTCCCGCACCGTGCGGGACAGCTCGCCGAAGACGTCGGCAGGCAGACGCCTGCGCATTTCGTCAGGGCCGAAGACGTTCCTGCCGAAGATCTCCTCGAGCGGCGCGCCCTTCCTCTCCTCCGCCGACGGCGTGATCGCCCGGGCCGCCAATGCCCTCGCCACGGCCCTTTGCCTGGATGTCATGCTTCTTCCTTCCCTCCGGGGATGCGCGCCCTTCTTCAAACGGCGTCCGCGCCGCGTTCCCCCGTGCGGATGCGGACGGCGTCGAGCACGTCGCTCACGAATATCTTGCCGTCGCCCACCTTGCCGGTGCGGGCCGTGGCCACGACCGTGTCAATGATCTTCTCCACCTTGTCGTCTGCGACCACGAGCTCGATCTTGACCTTGGGCAGGAAATCGACCTGCACCACCGAGCCGCGGTAGACTTCGGTATGGCCGTTCTGACGGCCGAAACCGTGTATGTCGCTGTAATTCATGCCGTGTATGCCGAGCCCCGTCAGTTCGTCGCGCACGCGTTCAAGCATGCCGGGGCGCACGATGATCTCTATCTTCTTCATAGCGCATTCTCCGCCCTTGCGCCTACAAATTGTAAGCGCGTTCATTGTGTTCGGTCAAATCAAGACCGGTGTACTCCGCATCCTCATCGACGCGCAGGCCGACCAGGGCACGCACGACGAGGAGCAGAACCACGCTCATCGCGTACACGAAGCCCCATGTCGCCACGCACGAGATGGCCTGCACAGCGAACTGCCACGCGTTGCCGTAAAAGAGCCCGTCCACGCCGTTCACCGTAGCCTTGGCGAAGAGGCCCGTGGCAAGCGCGCCCCATGTGCCGCCTATGCCGTGCACGCCGACCACGTCGAGCGCGTCGTCGTAATGGAGCCTGTTCTTGAGGAGGACGCCGCCGTAGCAGACCATGCCGCCGATGAAGCCGATGATGAGCGAGGCGTACAGGGGCACGAAGCCGGCGCCGGGGGTTATGGCCACGAGGCCCGCGAGCGCGCCCGATATGGCGCCCAGGGTAGTGGGCTTGCCCGTGCGCTTCCATTCGACGAGTATCCAGCCGAGTATGCCGGCCGCCGTGGCGAGATGCGTCGTCAGCATCGCGTGACCGGCGAGCTGCCCCGCGGCCAGGGCGCTGCCGGCGTTGAAGCCGAACCAGCCGAACCAGAGCAGCCCCCCGCCGAAAAGGGTGAGCGGCAGATTGTTCGGCGCGAAGCTGCCGATGCGGGTGCGCGGGCCGACCATCTGCGCGCAGGCGAGCGCCGCAGCGCCGGAGGCCATGTGCACGACCGCGCCGCCGGCGAAATCAAGGGCGCCCATCTTCTGCATCCAGCCGCCGCCCCATACCCAGTGGGCCATGGGCGAATAGGCGAACACGAGCCACAGGCCCGAAAAGAGTATCATGGCCGAGAAGCGTATGCGGCCCGCGTAACTGCCCGAGATGAGCGCCACGGTGAGCACCGCGAACATGCACTGGAAGGAAAAGAAGACCGAATGCGGCAGGGTCTCGGCGGCCGGGGCCATGGTGCCCTCGACGCCCTTCAGGCCGATGAAGTCGAGATTGCCGATGATGCCGCCCACGTCCCCGCCGAAGGCGAGCGTGTAGCCGATGATCGCCCAGAGGACGGTGCAGAGCCCCAGGCTCGCATAACTGAACATGCTGGTGGAGAGGATGTTGCGGGCCCTGGAAAGGCCGCCGTAGAAAAGCGCCAATGCCGGCGTCATCAGAAAGACGAACGCCGCGCAGATTATGATGAATGTCGTGTCAGCCCCGTTCATTGTCTCCTCCGTGGCTATCTGAAAGGTTTTCCCAAGTGTTTGCGCAGACGCCACGGGTGAAGCATGAAACATGCCATGTATGTCAATATGTTGATTTATTTAATTATTTTTCACAACCCATATTCAAGCCGCCTAATTTTTCAACCTTTTTGTATAAAAATAAAGTTTGATTTTACAGAATTCTACAAAATAGGTGTATAGTACCACATGAAGGGCGACGCCACACTTATCCGGAATTCCAAACAGTTCTGGCTTTCTACAAAATTGTATATTTATTTCCAGCAGCACACCAATGATT
>JAEEGL014320371.1_pt1 | contig 14127 bp, 13 predicted proteins | sample 9134231 | NCBI WGS metagenome assembly JAEEGL01 (sample SAMN16246548, study PRJNA631951) | gut metagenome | biome: gut microbiome; feature: rumen; material: fiber-attached | host: Bos | place: Iran: Karaj | collected 2018-10 | reverse complement strand
CAAAAACGCCTTATTTAGATGCGCTAAAAACCTATATTGGTAGAGACACAGCCCAATTAGATGTTCCTGGTCACCAACAAGGAAACATTTCTAATCCATTAAAGGACTTTATCGGACCAAATATTTTTAAGTGCGACGTTAATGCTCCTATAGGATTAGACAATCTTGCAAACCCACATGCTTGTTTACAAGAAGCAGAAGATTTATTTGCAGACTTTACTGGTGCTGATAATGCATTCTTTTTGATTAATGGAACATCAAGTGGAATTATCGCTATGATTATGTCCGCATGTAGAGCGAATGATAAAATCATTCTTCCTAGAAACGTGCACAAATCAATCGTCTCTGCTTTAATACTTTCTGGTGCCTCACCAGTCTACATCATGCCAAGAATTGATGCTGACTTAGAGATTGCAAATCAACCAACTGTTGATGAATACATTAATGCGATGCACAAGTATCCAACAGCGAGATCAATTTTTATTATCAACCCAACATATTTTGGTGCAGTTAATGATTTAAAACGTCTTGTTGAAGAGGCACACGCAAGAGGAATGTCTGTTCTAGTTGATGAGGCCCACGGCGCACATTATTACTTTGACAAGAAAGGTCCAATTTCTGCTATGGAGGCCGGCGCGGATATGGCAGCCGTTTCTTTCCACAAGACTGGCGGAAGTTTAACCCAATCATCAGTTTTGTTGCTCAAGTCAGACCTTATTCAAAAGCAAAAAGTACAGAAAACCCTTAATATTTTGAATACAACATCCCCTTCAACCATTCTTATGGCGTCGCTCGATGCGGCAAGACATTTTGTTGCAAATCACGGCCAAGAAGCGATGGATCATACTCATGAGATTAGTAAGTATGCAAGAGAACAAATCTCAAAGATTAATGGTTTTGTTCCATGCGGGAAAGAACACTTCTTAACTCGTGGTTGCTATGATTATGATGATACAAAACTAGTTATCAAACTAGAGTATCTAGATATTAATGGATTTGATGTTTATCAATTGCTCCAAAGAGACTATAAAATTCAAATTGAATTAGCTGAAACATATGCAATTATGGCTATATTAGCTATAGGAACAGGCAAGAAGCAAATTGATAGGCTTGTCGCAGCACTTAAAGATATTTCCAAAAAACATTATAAGAAAACTTATGAATACAAAAGACACGCCTTTGGCGTTGAGTTCCCATATCAAATTGTTAGACCTCGTAGTGCATACCACGCGGCTGGTAAGAGGGTGCCACTCAAAGAAGCAGTAAATCAAATTTCAAAAGAATCAATTATGATTTACCCTCCAGGAATACCTCTAATCGTTCCAGGCGAGGTTTGGACAAGAGATTTAGTTAAAAGAGTTGAAGGATATAAAAGAAATGGAGTAACCATTCTTTCAGATTACGGAGCAGACGTTGTTAATGTTATCGACACTGAAGGATGGAAGATGTATAGAACATACCAAAACAAACTATCTAACTATGTTACAAAGAGACTAACCACTCCTCGTAACGATGACTTTTCAATGCCGTTTGAAGGTGGTAAACATAGTGGCACAATCATTCTTCTTCCATTTAGAAAAGATACTTGGAGAAAGAATGCTGAGCCAGCATTAAAAAACTATAAAGAAGTTATTGATGCAATTGCTAAATACGAACCTGTTTATGTTGGAATTGCGCCTAAATTATGGAATCACGTAATCAAAGATTACGAAAATAGAGATAATATTTACCCTATCAAGATTGCATACAATGATTCCTGGGCTAGAGACAACTGCCCAATCTTTGTTACAAACGGTGACAGAATGAGAATCGTTGACTTTAGATTTAATGCTTGGGGCGGTGAAGTAGATGGACTTTACTCTAACTATAAATATGATGATCAATTAACAAAGAATTTTGCTAAAAAATTCGGACAAGAAGTATATAGACTAGACGACTTTGTCTTAGAAGGTGGATCAATCCATGTTGATGGTGAGGGAACATGTATGGTTACCAAAGCATGTTTGCTTTCTCCAGGAAGAAATCCACACTTGAGTCAACTTGAAATTGAAGAAACACTCAAGATATATCTTGGTGTAAGTAAAGTTATCTGGCTCGAAAACGGAATTTATCAAGATGAAACAAATGAACATGTTGATAATATTGCATGTTTCATTAGACCTGGTGTTGTTGCCTTAGCGTGGACAAACGATAAAGAAGATCCACAATATAAATTCTCATCAGAAGCATATAAAGTTCTTAAGAACTCGAGAGATGCTAAAGGTAGAGAATTTGAAATTATTAAAATAAAAGTTCCAAAACCAATGTATATGTCCAAAAACGAATCCAAAGGAATCGTTTCTGGCAAACATGATGCAAAAGCAAGACTTGAAGGCGATAGACTTGCAGCCTCTTATATCAATTTCTATCAGGGCGAGAAATTTGTTATTCTTCCAGGATTTGGAGTGCCTGAAGATAAGGTGGCGAGAGAGACATTACAAAAACTATATCCAGAAAAGGATATTATTCAAATTAACACAAAGGAAATTTTGCTTGGTGGAGGAAATGTTCATTGTATTACAATGCAGATTCCATATAACAAGGAGTTTATAAAGAAAAATGAAAATTAAAGTAGCTATTACACAAATGAGTTGCTCAGACAACTATGAAGCAAACATAAAGAAAGCAGAAGAGATGGTAAAAAAATGTGCTGAGGCTGGTGCACAAATAATTCTCTTGCAAGAACTTTTCTCCGGTCTATATTTTTGCCAAGTAGAAGACTACGATAAGTTTGAATTAGCAGAAATTCGCGAGAAATCCTATTTAATTTCACATTTTAAGGAAGTTGCAAAGAAGTATAATGTCGTACTTCCGATTTCTTTTTTTGAGAAATCAGGAAATAACTACTTTAACTCTCTTGTAATGATTGATGCTGATGGTAAGGATTTAGGTTTATATAGAAAAACTCATATCCCTACCGGCGAATGTTATGAAGAAAAATTCTATTTCTCTCCAGGCGACACAGGCTTTAAAGTATTCAAGACAAAATATGGTAGAGTTGGTGTTGGAATATGCTGGGACCAATGGTTCCCGGAGACAGCTAGAATCCTTGCATTAAAAGATGCAGAGATTTTACTTTACCCAACTGCAATCGGTTCTGAACCAGTCTTAGTTAGAGATTCGATGCCTCATTGGAGAAACACGATGTGTGGTCATGCTGCAGCAAACATTATACCTGTCTGCGCATCTAATCGTGTAGGTGTAGAAAAAGCAGGTAAGTCATCTATGACTTTCCAAGGTTTCTCATTTATTTCAGACCAACACGGTTGTGTTGTTGAAGAGATGAATCGTGAAGAAGAAGGTTTTAGAATTCACGAGTTTGATTTGAAAGAAATTGATAAGGAAAGAGTTGCTTGGGGAGTCTTTAGAGACAGAAGACCTGAAGTATATAATGAATTAGTTGGTTATTCTAAAGAGACAGATGAATAAAAATGACAAAAAATCTCAAGTACATCGTGGCAAAGTAAATCCAAATTCAATCAAAGAATTTAAAGTTCATGAAGAGTGCGAGTTACTTGAGTTTTTGTTTACGAAATTTCCTAACCTTTCAAGAAACGCAGTTAAGTCAATTTTAAGTGGACATTATGTTGCTGTTAATGGAGCGCCAGTAACTCAATATAATCTTAAGCTTTCAAAAGATGATGTTGTTATCGTTTCAAAACAACGTATTTCCAAGAAAAATCGCCAAGATTTACCTATTATTTTTGAAAATGAAGAGTTTATAGTCATCAACAAACCGAGTGGATTGTTAACTATTCCAAGCGATAACGAAAAAGGCCGTACTGCCTACAGAATGGTTAATGATTACATTCAACAGAAGGACAAGCACAGTCGCATATTTGTAGTTCATAGATTAGATGAAGATACGTCAGGTGTTTTAATGTTTGCAAAGAATCCAAAAATTAAAGATATTCTCCAAAAGCACTGGAGCGAAATTGTACTTGAAAGAGGCTATTACGCAATTGTCGAAGGAGTAATGCAAAAACCAGAAGCCACATTAGTGAATTTTCTAAAAGAAAATTCTTTAAACTTAATGTATGTCACAAATGACAAAGTAAATGGCAAAAAATGTATTACCCAATACAAGGTTATTAAAGCTAACAAGGACTACTCACTTTTAGACGTGAATATCGATACCGGAAGAAAGAACCAAATTCGTGTTCAATTGGGTCATATTGGGCACTACGTTATTGGTGATGATAAGTATGGTGAACCTTCTGATCCAATAAAAAGACTCGGGCTTCATGCTTACAAACTGAAATTTGTACATCCTGTTACAAAGAAGATATACGAGTTTAAAACTGAAATGCCAAAAGAGTTTATATCTCTATTTAAATAAAAAAACACGAGAATTCCATATGATTTTACAATAACTCGTGTTTTTATTTTGTTTAGTTTAAATGATAAACCTTGTAAACAATGTTCTTATTTATTTTGGTTATCTCAGACACTTTTTTAATAGCATCCTTGGTACTCATCCCTGAATCGACCATTGATTTAACCATATTAACTATATCAGTATCATTGATAACAGGTTTAACTTCGCCTATTGAACCTTCTACAACAATAACCATTTCGCCCTTTAGTGTTTCTGGATCAATTTCAGACATTGTTTTTAGACCGCAACGAATAAACTCTTCGTGTTTTTTTGTTAACTCTCTTGCGAGACAAGCTTTCCTATCTCCAAATATTTCGTATAGTGCCTCTAAAGTCTTTTTAATGCGGTGTGGAGCCTCGTAAAAGATTAAAGTTTCTTTCCTATAAGCTAATTCTCTTAACTCTTCTAATCGAACGGATTCTTTTGCATTTAAAAAACCATGGAAATAGAAGTGGTCTTCACATAATCCAGATGCAACCAAGGCGTTTAAAGCTGCGTTTGGACCAGAGATAGGAGCGATGTTTATTTCGTTCTCTAAACAGATTTTAACAAGCTTTGAACCAGGATCAGAAATACATGGATAACCTGCATCAGAAACATATGCAACTTTGATTCCATTCTTGATTTTTTCAATCAAGTCACGCGAAACAGAAACCTCATTATGTTCACGTAGTGAAATAAGGTCTTTTTTAATGCCTAAAAGGTTTAATAATTTACCTGTGACCCTTGTATCTTCACAAGCAATTAAATCAACTGATGAAAGCACCTCAATTGTACGAGGTGAGACTTCTTGCATGTTACCGATAGGTGTAGCAACGAGATACAAAAGTGGTTTATTGGATTCGTAGTTTAGCGATCTCATTTATTACGATTAACTTTCTTGAATTTAAGTGCATCCTGAAGTGGCACGAATTCGTAGTCACTCTCGCAGGTTAATTTAACATGTTTAGAGAAAACATTGTATGAGGTGACTTTCCAAATCTTTCCGTCTTCCCTTTCATATAAAGTTCCAAGTGGTGGAAAATCTTTCTTTAAATCGGTATAAGCATCATCTTCATAAAGAAGACAACAAATCAATTTACCACAATGTCCACTTAACTTAGGAATATTTAATGACAACATTTGGTTTTTTGCTCTATTTATAGAAACAGATTCAACATCGGTAGAAAATTTCTTGCAACAAAGTGGTAACCCACATAGTCCAATACCGCCTACCATTTTCGCTTTATCTCTTGGGCCAACTTGTCTAAGTTCGATACGGCAACGGAATTTAGCAGCAAGAACTTTAAGAAGTTCTCTGAAGTCTACTCTTTCCTCTGCGACATAGGTAATTGTGACTTTTGAACCATCTAATGAAAACTCTGCTTCGATTGGATTCATTTCAAGTTTTAGTTTTTCAATTTCAACAATTGTATCTTTGAGTGCTTGTTTTGCGCGTTTTTGATTTGCTTCGTGCAATAAAACATCATCATCAGTAGCAACTCTTGATAATGGTTTTAATTCAAGAGAACTTTTATATGTTGATATATCAAAAACTGGAGTTGCAACTTCCCCAAGTTGAAGTCCTCTAACGGATTCTGCGACTACTTTTTGACCAATTTGTAAATCTTTAATATCGGTTCCAAAGTAATATGCTTTACCGGAGTTGGAAAATTTAATGCCAACATAATGTGTAATTTCCATTATTTTCCCTCCTTCGTAATTGAATAAATAATGTGGTCTAAGAGAAGACCAGGATTAACGTTATAATCAAGCTTCTTTAGTGAAGTCATGAGAACGATTAATGTTTTATCAATGTGGTTCACATGGTTTAAGAGCTCGTGTAATATATTATCATAACTTTTTAATGTTATGCTTTCATTTACTGATAGATTAAGCAACTCTTTAAAGATTTCGGTGAGCATTTTAATGTACAAACGAGTTACGGGAGCTTGTTTAAGCGTTGGAATAATGTATCTTTGACATGTAAACACAGCATCATCACCAGAAACATTTAAAGCTTCAAGTTGTTGAGCGAGACATTGTTTTGCAGTTTCAAAGTCTTTGCTTTCTGCAATTTCCTTAATAGTGTTTGCATCATTATAGAAGCCACTTAAAATTTCAGCATTTTCTGCAATAACCCCTATATTTTCCGCATCTTTTATGATTTTTTCACGATCAATTTCTCTAAATCTAAGTACTTGAGTACGAGAAATAATTGTTGGTAAAAGTTTGGATTCGTTCTCTGTTGTTAAGAAAGCATAAATGTTCTTTCCTGGTTCTTCTAAAAACTTAAGAAGTGAATTAACAGCAACTGCAGTCATTGACTCCACAAGATGGAGAATATAAATCATAATGCCTTTGTTTTCGAGAGCAGTTTTATCAAAGTTAGAAGTTATCTTTTCAATATCACCCTTTTTAATTTTTGCGTTCCCATCACCAAAGACCATAATGTCGGCATAATTGCCTTCATCAACTCTCATGCATGTGATGCAGTTATTGCACGCTAAAGGAGCCGGATTATCGCAAATCAGGGATTTTGCTAAATAAAGGGCGGTCTCTTTTAGAGGCATTCCAACAGAGCCACTTAATAAATAGGCATGAGAAAGTTTATTTGTTTCAAGGGCATTAACAAATGTTTTATATATAACTGGTTGATATTCTTGTAAGTATTTATCTATTTGCATTTTGCTAATCTATCTTTGATAGCATGATAAGCATCCTGCACAACTTCATCGAACGGTTTTGAAGCATCTAATATAACAAAGCGATCTTTAAAGCGTTCTGCGAGCTGTAAAAATGTTTTGCGGACATTATCATGAAAATCTATTTTTTCTAAATCTAAACGGTTAACTTCTCTATTATTGTTAGCAGCAATTCTTTGCATTCCAATTCTTGGATCTATATCAAATAACAAAGTTAAATCAGGATAGAATCCATCTGTTGCGTATTGATTAAGTGAAAGAATCTTGTCGATTCCCAAATTGCGTGCACCGCCTTGATATGCGAGTGATGAATCTAAGAATCTGTCAGAGATAACAATCTTGCCTTCTTTAGAAAGAGGCCAAACTTTTTCGACTAAGTGTTGTCTACGACTTGCTGCATAAAGCAAAGCTTCAGTCATTGGATCCATTGCAGTGTTTTTCTTATCTAAGATAACATTACGAATTTCTTCTGCAATTGGGGTGCCGCCTGGTTCACGTGTTAAAACAATGGTTTCACCATCTGCTTCAAGAAGTTTAACCACTTCCTTTGTAACGGATGACTTTCCGCTTCCTTCTGGTCCTTCTATAGTAACAAACATAAATGTTTCTCCTTAAATTTTATTTCTGCCTTCAAGTGCTTTCGTTAATGTGAGCGCATCTGCATATTCAAGGTGTCCACCTAACGGGAGACCGTAGGCGATTCGTGTGACGTTAACGCCAGTGTTTGCGAGAATGCGTGCAAGATATAGGGCAGTTGTTTCACCTTCTGTGTTTGGAGGTGTAGCAACAATAACTTCATTAACTTTTTGATTTTGAATTCTTTCAAAAAGAGATGAAATATTTAAATCATTAACAGTAATGCCATTTACAGAACTTAAAGCTCCACCTAATACATGGTAAACTCCATCAAACACACCAATCTTTTCAAAGGCAATAACATCCTTTGGGTAAGAGACAATCATGATTTTTGTCTTGTCGCGCATTTCGTTTGAGCAAACATCGCAAATATCATCTTCAGTGTATGCCCCACAAACTGGACAATGGTGGATTTTAGCCTTTACTTCTCTTAAAGCATCAGCAAAAAATTCAACGTTTTCATCTTTCATTTCAAGGACTTGATATGCCATTTTTTCTGCAGTTTTATGGCCAATTCCTGGTAAACGTTGAAATGAATCAATCAATTTTGCAATGCTTATAAATTCTTTCATTAGAAGAGTGGTCCGTTTCCTGTAACTGCTTCACTAATAGCGGCTTCTGCTGCCTTGATTTGTTCAATTGCTTCATTAACTGCTAAAGCAATTAACTCTTCAACCATTTCTTTATTATCTGGATCAAGAGCATCTTTATCAATATCAATTGACTTTATGGTTTTGTCGCCTTTAACAACTACAGTGACGGCGCCACCTTTACTTATAGTAAATTCTTTTTCTTCAAGCTCTTTTTGTTTCTTTTGCATTTCTCTTTGCATCTTTTGAGCTTGAATTATCATTTGTTGCATGTTCATTTTCTAAGTTCCTCCAAGTCTATATGGATATCTTTTGGTAATGGTAAGCGATTAATTTGTCTTAAGTTTTGGTATGACTTAACGAGTCTTGTAGAATCACTACGTGATATTGCATATACAAACATGTCACGACCTAGCATCATGCGTAATATTTCAGACATACGATTTGCGTTTGTTTTGATATTAACTTTTGACGCCAAGCGCTCAAAGTCATATACAAGCAATAAAACATTTTTGGTTGCGACAAGTGGTGTACCATCTTTAAGTAACGCTACAAGGTCGCCAAATGTTGGATTAACAAGGTATGCATTAAGTTCATTCCATCTCTTTGCAATATTAAGTCGAAGTTCTTTATCACCAACGACCATAAGTTTAATGATTAAATCATCATCAAATTCATATTTTTCCCCGGCAATTTCCACAGATTTTTTCTCTTTATCATCATCTACAAGCCAATCTGGAGCCACAGTTGGATCAACAGGTTTTTCTTCTTTTGGTTGTTGCTTAACGACTGGAGCAGGCTGAGGTTTTGGCTGTTCAATAACTGGTTCAGGTTTTGGCTCAGGTTTAGTCTCCTCAACTGACTGTGGTGCTGATATAGGTTGAGGAGCAGGAACAGGTTCAGCCTTAATTTCAGGTTGTACTACTGGTTCTGGTTTTGGCTCAGGTTTCTTTTCGACTACAACTTGTTTTTTAACAACGATTGGTGCTGCCGCATCTTCGTATGTAAGAAGCTTAAGTAAAGCAACTTCAAATAATGTTTTAACATTACTGGCTGTCTTGAAATCTAATTGAAGTTTTAAGAAAGTTCCAATCATTTCATGAAGCTTTCTAATATCAATTTCGTCTGCTAAAAGTTGAGCATCACTTTGTGACAATGTTGATAATTCATCAGTTTTCTTAGTTTTCTTATATATAAGAACATCCTTAAGGATTTCTAAAATATCTTGTGTTAAACGTGCAATATCAATGCCACCTTCAGAAAAGTTTTTAACTTTCTCTAAGGTAGCAGATATATCACCAGCATTAATATCTTGAATTAATCCAACCTTTTCTTTATTTGAAATAAGACCAAAGATGGAATAAACATCTTCAACACGAAGAGAGTTGTTTGAGTACGCTAAAATTTGGTCGAGAATTGATAATGCATCACGCATTCCACCATCCGCAAGGGAAATAATAGCCCTAACCGCAGCTTTATCATATTGGACTCCTTCTTTTTGAAGGACTGTAATCATTCTTTCTTCAATGTCTGCATCAGCTACCTTAGTAAAGTCATAACGTTGGCATCTAGAAAGAATGGTTGGAATAATCTCATGAGGTTCAGTGGTTGCTAAAATAAAGATGACGTGTGCTGGTGGCTCCTCAAGAGTTTTAAGCAGAGCATTAAAAGCATTGTCAGTCATCATATGAACTTCGTCAATGATGTAGACTTTATATTTTCCTTTAATTGGAAGATAGTTGACTTTGTCAATTAAATCTCTAACTTGTTCGACACCATTATTTGAAGCTGCGTCAATTTCAATTACGTCTGGATGTGATCCTTCAATAATTTCTAAACAGTTAGAGCACTTATTACATTGATGTCCAAAACCTTCTTCACAGTTAAGGGCCTTTGCAAGCAACTTTGCCATTGTTGTTTTTCCGGTTCCTCTAGGACCACAGAAAAGATAAGCATGAGCAATTTTATTGTTTGCTAAAGCATTTCTTAATGTTCGGATGATGTGTTTTTGTCCTGCAACTTCGTCAAAGGTTTGAGGACGATATGTTCTATATAATGCTTTATATGCCATAAAAATTTACCGATATTGATTTTATATCAATTACGGATTAATTAAAAGTGGAATTAATATAAATATTAAGAAATACTGCTTTTACTTTATCAAAAGTTTTGTTTATGGTATAATCTCTCCGCTTATGGAACAAAGTATGCTTAAAAGACTTCAAACATCTGAAGTCAGATTCGAAGAAATCGAAAAAGAATTATTAGATGAAAACATCATGAAAGACATGAAGCGTTTTCGTGATCTTTCAAAAGAAAGAGCTGTTCTTGAACCAGTAGTCGAAGGTTATCATAGATACTTAAGAATTATTTCCGACATTAAAGATGCTGAACTTATGATAAGTGATTCTGATCCAGAGATTGTTGAACTTGGTCATAGTGAACATAAAAGACTTATCGAAGAGGAAGCCAAACTTTGTGAAGATTTAAAAATCGCTCTTCTTCCAAAAGATCCAAACGACGACAAAAACATCATTGTTGAAATCCGTGGAGCTGCTGGCGGAGATGAAGGAAACATCTTTGCAGGCGACCTTTTTAGAATGTATGTTAGATATGCCGAATCTCAAGGTTGGCGCATTCAATTGATTGATGAAAACCCATGTGAAGCAGGCGGTTATTCCTTAGTATCATTTATGATAAAAGGTGATAATGTCTATTCACGTCTTAAATTTGAATCAGGTGCTCATCGTGTTCAAAGAGTTCCGAAGACAGAAGCATCAGGAAGAATTCATACTTCAACCGCAACTGTTTTGGTTATGCCAGAAATGGAAGAAATTGATGTTGAACTCAAAATGGAAGATATTCAAGTTGATACTTATCGTTCACAAGGCGCTGGAGGTCAAAACGTTAATAAGACAGAATCCGCTGTTCGTATGACGCACAAGCCAACTGGTGTTGTAGTTTCATGCCAAACAGAAAAATCTCAAATTCAAAACAGAGCAATCTGTATGCAAATGCTTAGAGCAAAAATCTATGCAAAACTCCAAGAAGAGCAAGAAGAGAAATTTGGTTCTGAAAGAAAACTTAAAGTCGGAACGGGCGAAAGAAGCGAAAAGATTCGTACTTATAACTACCCACAAAATCGTGTTACAGACCACAGAATTGGATTTACAATCCAAAAATTAGATAGAGTTATGGAAGGGGATCTTGATGAAATTCTTGATGCTCTTCAACATTTCGACCAAGAACAAAAGATGCTTGGTGATTCAAATAACTAATGACACTTTACGAAGTTTATAAAGACTCCTTAACAAAATTACAAAATCCAGACACCGATGAAATCTCTGTGCGTATACTTTTATGCCACAATAACGGAATCAAATCGATGTCTGGTTTTTATATCCACAAAAACGAAAATGTTAAGGATTTACCGCTATTTTTAGAACAATTTAATCGTTTTCTAGAAGGTGAACCAATTCAATATATTCTTGGTGAAACAGAATTTCTGGGATATGACTTCTACGTTGATAAAAGAGTTTTGATACCGAGACAAGAAACTGAAGAGGTGGTAACGCAAGCCTATTTACGAGCACTACAATATTTTGGTGACAGCGTTATCAATGTAGCAGATATTTGCTGTGGATCAGGAGTTATGGGCATAAGTCTTGCTAAGAAACTCAAAGTAAGATATTTGTTCATGTCAGATATATCTGAAGACGCAATTGAAGTGGCAAAAAAGAATGCTTCGCGCAACGACGTTATTGCAAATTTCTTTGTTGGAGATGCATGTGAAAAATTAGTCGAAGCAGGTGCAAAAGTTGATTTATTGGTCGCCAATCCTCCATACATTTTAAAGAAGGAAGACGTTGATAAGTCGGTACTCCAACACGAACCACATTTAGCCTTGTTTACCGATGAAGAATTAACTGTCTATAAACACATCTTTGAGGCTCTCCCAAAGATTAAAAATAAGAAGATGCTTTGTGTCTTTGAAATTGGCCATGATTTAAAGGAAAAATTAACAAAATTGCTGGAAAAAACCGTGAAAAACGCCACTTTTGGCTTTGTAAAGGACATTAACGGCAAAGAAAGAATTCTTATTTTAGAACTGAGGTAGTAAAATAGAATTATGAAAATTCTAAAACAAAATGAATTAAGTGAAGCTGCCAAGCTGTTAAATGAAGGAAAGGTTATTGCCTTTCCAACAGAAACAGTATACGGGCTAGGCGTAGTGTATGATAACCAAAAGGCTTATGATGCCCTTTGTACCGTTAAAAGACGTCCTCCAGAGAAGCCATTTACATTAATGCTCGCTGATGTTGAAGAGGTTGGAAAATACGCATACCTTAACAATGTTGCTGAGGCATTAGTAAAAGCATTTATGCCTGGTCAATTTACAATCATCACCAAAGCCAAAGAGGGATTGCCAGCTTGGTGCGTTTCTGATTCGGGAAACGTTGGTATTAGAATTGCTGATTATGATTTGATTCGTGATTTGATTAGAAAAACAGGTAAGCCACTTTTGGTGCCTAGCGCAAACAAGTCAGGAGAAAAACCTGCTACTACCGCTCATGAAGTTGTTGAGATATTTGGCGAAGAACTAGGAGCAGTAGTTGAAGGTGAATCAGTTAGTAATATCCCATCTACAATTGTGTTTGTGGGTGATAAATATAGTGATGTCTTCAGGGAAGGCGCAGTCAAAATTGAAGACATTAAGAAAGTTATTGAGGAGGCAAAGTAAGTATGAAAGTTGTTGTAGCAAGCGATCATGCAGGTTATGCATATAAGAAAGAAATAAAAGCATTTCTAAAATCTAAAGGAGTTTCCGTTATTGATGTAGGGACAAACTCTATAGAATCATGTGACTACCCAATTTTTGCTCACGAGGCAGCTGAAAAAGTTGCTAAAGGCGATGCAGACTTCGGTGTTTTAGTTTGCTCGAGTGGTGAAGGTATTGCGATTGCTGCAAATAAAGTCAAAGGTATTCGTGCGGGTATCGCATATAATGATGAAGTTGCTGGTTTAATGAGACAACACAATAACGCAAACATGATTGCCTTTGGTGCAACATTTATGAAACTTCCAGACGTTTTAAGAAGAATCGAAATCTTCCTCAAAACACCATTTGAAGGCGGCCGTCACGAGAGAAGAGTCAACGAGATTGAAAATTAACTGAAAATTTCTTTCAAATTTATTTGAAAAAATGCGTCAATTCGCATTTTTTCTTTTTAACCCTGGATACATATAGTGTGGAGACCAATTATATTTGCCCAAGGTGTGGCAACACAGACCAAAAATATGTTGGCTATTTAAACGGTAAACCATACTGTCGCTTATGTATTACTATGAACGGAAAGCAAGCAGAGAAGAAAAAACATTCTAATGGAGCCGTTGTTTTAAAACTAGGTTATTCGCTGTCAAAGGATCAGAAGAAAATTTCAGAACAAATAGTGGCTAATTACAAAAATAAAATTGATACTTTGGTGAACGCGGTATGTGGATCAGGAAAAACAGAATTAATCTATGCTGTGATGGCACATTGTTTATCTTTGGGAAAGACAGTAGCATTTGCGGTCCCGAGAAGAGATGTTGTTATTGAACTTTCGCAAAGAATTCATATGGTTTTTCCTAATAATTCCATTGTTTCGGTATATGGTGGTCACACCGAAAAATTAAGCGCCGATATAGTTGTTTTAACAACGCATCAACTTTATCGCTATGAAAAGTATTTCGACTTAATCATTCTAGATGAAATTGATGCGTTCCCATTCAAAGGAAACAAACTTTTGAATTCAATGTT